>Ga0209697_10002760_pt1 | contig 24703 bp, 20 predicted proteins | sample AliMusrvi5mmetaG_FD_184115 | JGI IMG/M metagenome (GOLD analysis project Ga0209697, IMG submission 184115) | Freshwater lake bacterial and archeal communities from Alinen Mustajarvi, Finland, to study Microbial Dark Matter (Phase II) - Alinen... | ecosystem: Environmental > Aquatic > Freshwater...
GGGCATAATTTATTGAAGATTTGGAAGATAAAACTGGCAAATCAGCAATAAGCCAGTCGGAAAGTTAAAAAATAAACGAAATTACCAAGGTATGCAAAAAGGCGCAGGAGGTTTTGGCACAGCCTCTGAAGGCCTGAGTTTCTCTTTATAGGTGTGTTAATATTATTCATGCCGGATTTCCGCCGGAGGCGGATCCGCCTTTGGCGGACATCCCTCTTCGCCATGAATGGCGGGGTTTTCTCCGGCATCTGAAAGATAAAAGACTCGCGGATTATGAACCAAACAGTCCTCTGTCCACCGGCTCCGCCGGATTACTAATTACTGATTACTAATTGATAATTAAAAACTCACGGATAGGCGATGCCGATGCACCGGGGCGAAGCAACTTAGATGGCCCCTGAACCACTCCCCGTGCATTTTACCTTATAGGTCGGGTTCAGGGTGCGCCTTCGGCGCAACTCCATAAGATTAAGCAAATTTACTAAATCCATTGTGCATCGGCCGTCCACTGCCCTCCGTCAACTGCCCTCCGTCCTCCGTCCACCGCCCTCCGGTTTTACTGCGCATCCGCACATCTGCGCGTCCGCGCCTCTATACACCGCAGCCCGCCGGTTCCGGCAAATTAAGCGCCAGCTGCAAGGGCGCCGGTTTCTTCACAGGTTCTTCCGCCGGCTTCTTCTCCGGAACGATAGGAATGGCGTAAGAAATATTGTTCTTGTCGCAGTATCTCCAGATGCTGAAGTAAACATGCTTGTAAAATTCATTTATGCCTTTGTGGCGGTAAAGCTCGTTATTATAATTCAACTTTCCGACCGCTATCTCGTCCACGAAGGAGACCGCGTCAAGGAGCTTTGTGATATCCTGCTTCACCATAAATTCAGGCGGATAGGGCTCCAAGCTGACCCAGGTCTTACAACCCTTGTCGTGCAGGTATTTCAGCGCGGCAAGCCTTTCCGCGAGCGGCGCGGCTCCCGGCTCGTACTTTCTTCTGAAATCTTCATCAAGCGAGACCAGCGTTATGCCGTAATGATTCTCTTTTCCAGCGCCCTGCTTCTCCGCAACCTCTTTCGGATAGATTCCCTTGGTAAGCGTGGTGCAGGGAACCCCGCGGGAATTAAGTTTTGCCATAATGCGGAGCGTCAAATCTCTCACTTCCCCGCTGCCGTACATAAATATATCTGTAGCGAAGGACATATAGACGCGGCCAAGCCGGTTGCCCAGGCGGCTCATCTCCGAATCAAGCAGGTCAAGCGCGTTGCCCACCAGCTTCGGCTTGATCCAGTCCGCGTAGTCCTTGACTGCCCCGTGCCTCTGCTTTATGAGGAACGCGTAGCAGGGGTACTTGCACCCGTGGGAACAACCCTCGACATGGTTCAAGCAGAAGTCGGTGCTCTTAAACCCACCGCGGTAAAGTAAGGTCTTGCGTGTTATGGTCTGCATGTTTCCTCCTGAAAAATTATTACACCGGTAAAATTTTCGCCTATATTCCGGTTGCCTGTTGACATATTAGCACAAATGTGCTATATTGTCAATAGTTAAAGATTCTGCAGGCGCTGTAAAGCGAATCATTAAGGTTGCTTAGCCGGAGGAAACATGGAAACTATATCAGAAGCCCAGAAAAGAGTACTGACCGCCATACGCGAGTGGTTCAGGGAAAATAACTCCGCCCCCACTCTCCGCGAACTCTGCAAAGAGACCGGCTTGAGCTCCACATGGACCATCAGGCATCACCTCAAGAAACTTGAGACAGCCGGATACATAAAAATTAAAGACAACCTCTCCCGCGGGATAGAACTCCTTCAGGGATTCGCCGGAGTGCCGTTAGTCGGAAGGATCAGCGCCGGCAGGCCCATCGACGCTATAGAAAATATAGAGAGCAGCGTGGAACTGAAAGACATGTTCAGGGGCATAGACGAGATCTTCGCGCTGAGGGTCAAGGGCGACAGCATGACAGGCGCCGGAATATTTGAGGGAGACCTGGTCTTTGTAAAGAAGCAGGCGACTGCCGTAAACGGCGATATCGTGGCCGCGACCATCAACGACGAAGCTGTTGTCAAAAGGTTCAAGAAGACCGAGACTTCAGTCCAGCTTATCTCGGAAAACCCCAAGTACGCCCCGATAATTTCAGATGAAGTAAAGATAGAGGGGAAAGTGGTGGGAATACTAAGAAAATACTAGAAGCTATAAACCAAAAAGCAAATTCTAAGCACGAAATTCTAAATAAAAACAAAATACAAAAGTAAAAACACTGAGAACACTTTGCTGTGCTTGCCTTTTTTGTTTAGAATTTAGAGTTTAGAATTTATTGCTTGGCGCACTTTGTGTTATTTGCCTTTTTAGGACGCCCCTATGAATGTTACCCGTGTTAATCAGCCCATTAAAGTCGCCGCGGTCTTCGACGGCCCTTCCATAAAACCCAAATGGTTTACCTGGGTCAATAAAAAATTCGAGATAAAGAAAATCGCAATGGTCTGGAAGAGCTACGACGGCTCTGCGAGAATGCTCCATTTTTCAGTAACTGACGGAAGTTCGCTGTACGAGATTAGTTTCAATAATAGAACTTACGAATGGCGGCTTGAAAAGATAGCGGTTGAATAAAAGTTTGTAAGGTTTGTAAGGTTCATAAGGTTTATAAGGTAAGGGCAAAAAAAACAAAAGCTTATAAGGTTTGTAAAGTTTATAAGGTTTATAAGGTAAGAACAAAGCAAAAGTTCGTAAGGTTTGTAAAGTTTATAAGGTTTATAAGGTAAGGGCAAAAAAAACAAAAGTTTATAAGGTTTGTAAAGTTCATAAGGTAAGGGCTTAAAACCAAGAACAATTAAAGGAGGATGCGTGAAGGTTAACAGTTTTGAAGAACTAGAGATCTATAAATCAGCGAGAGAACTGACAAAATCTGTTTACGCAGAATCAAAAAAAGACCCTTTCTCGAAAGACTTTGCTCTAAAGGACCAGATTAGAAGATCCGCGGTATCTATAATGGCTAATATAGCCGAAGGGTTTGAAAGAAAAACAAACCCGGACTTTTCCAGATTCCTTTTCATGGCCAAAGGCTCATCAGGCGAACTTAGAGCACACCTGACAGTAGCCTTAGACCAGGAATACATTACAAAAGAGCAATTCGACAACCTCTACAAACTCAGCCGTCTAATAAGCTCAATGACAAGCAATCTTATCAAGCATTTAAATAAATAAATAAATAAAAACAAAAGTTTGTAAGGTTTGTAAGGTTTGTAAAGTTTATAAGGTTTATAAGGTTTATAAGGTAAGAGCAAAAAAAACCAAATGTTTGTAAGGTTTGTAAGGTTCATAAAGTTCATAAGGTAAGAACAAAACAAAAGTTTATAAGGTTTGTAAGGTAAGAGCAAAAAAAAATCAAAATTGGTTTGGTTTGGCCTTTACCTTACAAACCTTATAAACCTTATGAACCTTATTTTGCCATGCCGGACGGAGTACGGCATAAACAATATCTTACCTAACAAAACAGGACACACGAAGTGTGGCCTATAAACTTTTAAAACTCAGGTTGGTTTGGTTTGGTTTAGCCTTTACTTTACAAACTTTATAAACCTTATGAACCTTATAAACTTTTAAACCCATACTACAGGACAACATTAATCATCATGACCCCGCCCATTATACTACACATAGACATGAACTCCTTCTTCGCTTCCGTCGAACAAGCGTCAAACCCTTTCCTTAAAGGCAAACCCATTGTAGTTGCCGGAGACGCGGATCCCGAGACAAATTACGCGAGAACCATCGTCACCACATCCTCTTACGAAGCCAGGGCTTATGGGGTAAAGACCGGAATGACCATCCCCGAGGCAAAGCGGCTCTGCCCTCCGGTCCTTGTCGTGGTAGCCGACCCTGAAAAGTACATAGATGTTTCAATTAAAATGCACAACATACTGCTGCGCTTCACCGACCTCGTGGAAGTCTATTCAATAGACGAATGCTTCGTGGACATCTCCCAGCTCAAGAAAACGCCGGAAGAGACCGCGATGGAGATGAAGCGGATGATACGGGAAGAGCTTGATCTTACCTGTTCAGTAGGCATCGCGACTAACAAACTTGTCGCGAAACTCGCGTCAGACATGAAGAAACCCGACGGGCTGACAGTAATCTGGGACAAGGACATTCCCCCTCTCTTTGAGAAGCTCGAGGCGAAGGAACTTTGGGGAATAGGCAGTAAGACCTCGGAACATCTCGCTAAGTTCAACATAATAACCGCGAAACAGCTGGGGGAGGCCTCAGAGGACCTGCTAAAAGCCGAGTTCGGCATAAACGGCGTAAAACTCAAATTGATGGGGCAGGGAAAATACGAGAGCATTATAGGTTCATATTTTCTGGACCGGGTTGTAAAATCAGTCGGACACTCGCATACTCTTCCGCGTGACACCTACGACCTCACGGTGATAAAAGGCTTCTTGCGCATGCTCTGCGAGAAGACCTCCAGAAGGCTTACAAAATACGGGCAGAAAGGACGAACCGTGCATTTTTATGTCCGCTGGGAGGATTTCACAGGCTTTGGGAAACAGGTCTCTATTAATGATCCGACCAACGCAGGGGCAGAGATATTCCGCCTTGCCGCGGGAATATTTGACTCTCTTATGCCCCTTACAAAGAAAGTCCGTCTTGTCGGGGTAAGCGTCTCTCAGCTCTCGCCGGAGAACGGGCAGGCCTTTGTGCTGGACGAATACGAAAAAGCCAGAATATTAAAGGATACTATGTACGCGATAAACGAAAAGTTCGGGGATTTCTCGGTTAAACCCGCGAGCGTGCTCGTTGCCGAGAATTTCGGCATAAAGGAAAGGGCGGGTATGATAGGGACTTATCTCTTTGATAACAAGAAGAAGCTATAGCTGCAAAAATAATACTTTGTGCGATTACACCGATAACAGCACCGATGCCACCGATAGGAGTTTGATTTTGACTTATCGGTGACATCAACCTTCTTTTATCATTTTTACTTTTGTCTCGCACCGGAAACATTACTGCAGCAGCGTGCCGGGATCAACCGGAGTTTCGCCCGGGAGAGCTTCAACATCAGAAAGTTTTTTGTCCATCTTCTTGGTGCTCTTCGCGACCTGTTCTATGGTCTCTCCGGCTTCCTGGAGTTTCTTCTGCGTTTTGTCGAGCAGGTCTCCGAATTTGGAAAACTCGTTCTTGATAACGCTAAGAAGCTGCCAGACTTCCTGCGAGCGCTTCTGAATGGTAATTGTCCGGAAACCCATCTGGAGGCTGTTTAAGAAAGCCAGTATGGTCGTCGGGCCGCAGACCGCAACCTTGAATTCGGTATGGAGCGTCTCGTAAAGCCCGGGCCTTCTTAATACCTCGGCGTAAAGCCCTTCAAACGGCAGAAAGAGTATGCCGAAATCGGTTGTAACCGGCGGATTGAGGTATTTGTCCTTTATATCCTTCGCTTCCCCCTTTATCCGTTTCTCCAGCGCCTTAGCGGCTTCCTCAACCATCACCGCGTCGCCCCTGTCCTGCGCTTCCATAAGCCGCTGGTAATCTTCAACGGGAAACTTTGAGTCAATCGGCAGATAAACCGGCTCGCCGTCGCGCCCCGGGTATTTTATGGCGTATTCAACATGATCGCGGCTTTCCTGCCGCGGCGCAAAATCTTTGACATACTGGGTGGGAGCAAAAACCTGCTCAAGAATATTCCCAAGCTGGACTTCCCCGAGCGTCCCTCTGGATTTAACATTTGAAAGCACCTTCTTCAGATCTCCCACGCCGACTGCAAGCGACTGCATCTCGCCGAGCCCCCTGTGCACCTGTTCCAGCCGGTCGCTAACCTGCTTGAAAGATTCCCCGAGCCGCTTCTCAAGCGTCTCGTGAAGCTTCTCGTCAACGGTCTGGCGCATCTTTTCAAGTTTTTGGCTGTTGTCGTCCTGAAGCGACTTAATGCGCTCTTCCATGGAGCGCCTCATGTTCTCCAGTTTTTCCTCATTCAAACGGGCAAGCCCGGTAAGAGAGCTGCTTATCTCTTCTCTGAGAGCCCTTGAATTTGAAGCGGATTCCTGGCGCCCCGCGGACAGCTCCTCGCGGACTCCGGAATCCTTTTCCTTCCCCCCGCGGAAAATAAATACAACCGCGAGAACAGCAAGGTTTAAAAGCACTATTATTACCAAGAGTGTGATGGTCATAGGATTACAATATCCTCCGTGATGCCAAAACGAGCTTCTTATACCTACCCGCGTTTACTCATAATGTGTCCACATTCTTATTACTTTTACAACCCGGATTTCCTTTAACGCCTGATATACGAGACGATGCTGAATATTTATCCTTCTCGAACACGCTCCTTCAAGGTCACCGATAAGTTTTTCGTATGCCGGTGGATTCTGAAACGGATTTTTTTCCAGCACTTTCAAGAGGTATTCGGCTTTAGCTTTAAATCCGCAGAACACAAGCTTCTTTGCGTCTTTTTGCGCCTGTTTTGTATAGACAAGAATCCACTTTACCAATTCAATTTCCTTGAGCAATTTTTAACGGGCGTTTCCAAACCTTTTATTATCGATTCCCTCATTTTTGGGACAGAAAGGAGATAGACGGTTTCCTGCATTGCAGACCAGTCTTCACTGGAGACCAAGACCGCGGTATTTCTTTTCCCGGTAATCTGAATGGGCGCGTGAGCCGCCGCGGACTGATCAATAAGCCTGTAAAGATTTTGCCTTGCCTTGCTTACGCTGATTATAGTCATTGTGGCACCTCTGCTGAATAGTACTACATTGCGTACGACTTGTCAAGAGACGCGCCTCATGACCGGTCAGAAATACAGGTCGAGGTTCCTGTACTGGATTGCTTCTGAAAGGTGGGGTGAACGGATGGCAGGGCTTCCCTCAAGATCGGCGATGGTACGGGCAACCTTGAGTATTTTGTCATTCGCCCTGCCGGTAAGCCCAAACTTTTCTATAGCAAGCTTAAGCAGCGCAACACATTCCGCGTCAAGTTTGCAGTATTTCCTGAGCATTTTTGAAGGCATCGCGGCGTTGTAATAAAAGCCTGAACCTTTAAATCTTTCCGTCTGCAGCTTTCTGGCCGCCTTTACTCTCTTCTTCACGCTCTCCGAACTCTCCCCCGCTATATCCGAGATAAGTTCTGTGTTCCTTATGGCAGGAACATCTATATGTATGTCTATCCTGTCAAGCAGCGGCCCCGAGATCTTCTTGAGATATTTTGCAATAAGCCCTGTGCCGCATTTGCATTCTTTCCTGGTATCTCCGGAAAAACCGCAAGGGCAGGGGTTCATGGCGGCGACCAGCATGAACCTGGCCGGGTAGACAACCGAAGCGTTTGCCCTTGTAACAGTTACAAACCCGTCCTCAAGCGGCTGCCTTAAGACCTCAAGCACGCTCTTCTTAAACTCCGGCAATTCATCAAGGAATAAAACGCCGTTGTGAGCTAAGCTGACCTCGCCGGGCCTGGGATTGACCCCGCCGCCCACCAGCGATACATCGCTTGCCGTATGGTGAGGAGACCTGAACGGCCGGGATGTGACAACCGGCTTTTTACCAGGGAGTCTTCCCGCGACGCTGTGTATCTTTGTCGCTTCAATAGCTTCTTCAAGTTCCATATCGGGAAGAATTGTCGGAAGCCTTCTTGCGAGCATAGTCTTGCCCGAACCTGGAGCCCCTACCATAATTATATTATGGCCGCCCGCCGCGGCAACTTCCATAGCCCTCTTAGCGTGCTCCTGCCCTTTTATCTCGCTGAAGTCGCAGTCAGGCTCGGAGGCTGGGACAAACCATCCGGAAATGTCCGCTTTGTGGGCTTTAATTGAAAGTTCTCCGTTCAGAAAAGCCGCCGCTTCCACAAGATTTTTTACCGGGAAAATATCTATTCCGGATACTATCCCTGCTTCATCTGCGTTCTCGGGTGAAACCAGAAGCCCCCGGGCTTTCGCCTGCCTGGCGGCGTACGCGATGGAGACCATTCCTTTCACCGGCTTTATGTCGCCGTTTAACGAAAGTTCTCCGACACAGACATACCCTTCAGGCGAAGTCTTGAGCTGCTCGGAAGAGCATAGAACTCCGAGCGCGATTGGCAGGTCAAAGTTTACGCCTTCTTTTTTTATTTCAGCGGGAGCGAGGTTAACTGTCAGGCGTTTGAACGGATATTCCAGACCGGAATTCCTTACGGCAAGCTTAACCCTGTCGCGGCTTTCTTTTACTGAAGCGTTGGGAAGACCCACTATGGAAGATTGGCTAGGAAGGCCGGAAGAGAGGTCAACCTCAACATTTACTATATATGCATCGACGCCTATGGTTGTAGCGCTGAGTATTCTTGAGAGCATTGGAAGATTTTACTTTCAGAGTCGAGGTATTTCAAGCGAAAAGCATTATAAAACAAAGATTTATTTCAGATGTGAAAAGGGCGCAGGAGATTTAGCGCCTGCGCCCCGAAGAATCATTTTTACTGAACTATCAATGTGGCTGTTCCGCAAGTAGTGATTGCGGGCGAGGCAATAGAGAAATCCGGACCTGTCTCTACCTTAACCTTGTAACTTCCGGTTCCGAGGATTTTCTTTGCAGTTACAACAGTTCCGCCCACCGGCGTTGTGCCATAAGTAACCTGCGTTAAAACTCCGCGGGTGCAATAAACCTGCCAGTAGACCGTCGAAACACCGGAAGCAATCTGAGTTACCGTTACCCTGAGTTTAACATCGGCGAGACCGGTATTGTCTATCCAGGTAATAACCGGATTCTTGGCCGGTATAACGGTCAGGGAACCAAGAGGCGCCGGATCGGTTCCCGTGGCCGCGCTCATGGTTACCGTTATAGTGTTAAGAGCGCCTGCGCCATAATCAGGTATCATGGTAAATATGGGGTTTGTTCCGCATCCGGCAAGCAGCACGCCGAGTATCAGCACGATAAAATGAATTTTTCTCATTTCTTTTTACCTCCCCCAAGTGAAAACTCATAATTTATGCCAAGACTTAAGGTCAGATACGCGCCGTCCCTGGTCGCACCCGTGATGCTGCTTTCCGGGACATAAACATAACTCACCACCGCTTGAAGATTGAAGTTGTCCGCCAAGCCGGTCTCATATCCTATACCGCCCTGGTAAAGCGGATCGTTGTTCGTGTAAGAAACGCCAAGGAGATTCAGGGTTTCCATCGAAACGCCGCCGCCGGCTTCCAAGTACAGCAAACCGGGAAAATCAGGAATCTTTACGTCATACCTTAACAGGAGCTTTGGATTTAAAGTTGTCAGTGAATTCCCTATCCCGGCTCTCGTAGTGTAGACAATATAGTCAGCCGCGAGTTCCAGGCTCAGGTTTAACGAAATGAAATTAAGCGTGTTGTGGTCAGCCAGCGTCAGGTTCGCGCCTATCGCGGAGTTCAAACCGTTTGCTGAAAGTCCCGAGGGCATGCCGTACAAAGCTTTTAAAGCAATGCCAAAATCACCCTGTTTGACGTTGTCTCCGCCGGACTGCCTCAATTGCCTGTTTCCCAGAACATTGTTGGCGCCGAAACCAAATGCCGCCGAAAGGAACAGAATACTCAAACATAAACCAAGTCGTCTCTTCATTTTATTCAACCCCCCTTGTAAAAAAGAGCACCTTGGGAGTTATTTTATCGGGTCTTGCGGGGTTTGTCCATTGCTAATATCACTGCAAAACAAACGTTTTTCAGGCAGGCATCAGTTTTTTCAGCTGACGGTTAGAGTAGATTAATCTTTGTTCCTTCACCTGTAATATCTTCTTTGCACTTCTTTCGCTCCCAGCAGTTTTCCTATTCGCTTGAGCAGGGGATGCAGAAAGACCCTTATAGCCCGCGCCCAGGCGGGGGTCTTGCTGAGTTTTGAAACATCAAAACTCCAGTCGGCTTTCTTTACCCGCTCTTCCATTACTTTGGGATGAGTCCCCTTGAACAGGGCAAGATCCGTGGTGTCAAGATAGATGTTCTCATCGGTGATGACTTCCTTTTCCCTGCTTGTCACTTCATCAGGCAGATAGAGTTTGTCCGTCTCTATCTTCTTCAACTTCATGGTTGACGGCGGCTTGACCCATCCGTAGTGAAACATTACCGCGCCTGAATTTACCGTGCGGAGTTTATGCCATTCACCTTTCTCATCTTTTCTACGGAAGCCCATCGCGTCACCGAAGGAAAATATATCAGAGCGGCGCCGGACTATGCGTATCTCGTGCGCGTACCATTCCCTGCGGTTGTCCTGAAAGGTCTTGTAGCTGGCGTAGAAATGCTTGTAGTTAACTTCTATGCCTTCGACGCGCGGCTTTAGGAGATTGTTTTCTATGGTTTTTTGAATTTTCGGGATTTCATTTTCGTGGAGGACTTCATCAGCCTGGATATAAAAGCACCAGTCGCCGGTACAGGCGGCAAGCGCTTTATTTGTCTCCACGGCCATTACTTTGCCGTCCTTGCGCAGCTGCTCATCCCAAACGGTCTCGATTATTTTTATTTTATCGGAGCGGATGCTCTTTATCAGGCCTAGCGTGTCATCGTTGGATTTGCCGACGGCAACCACAAATTCATCGCAGAGAGTCAGAATAGAAGAGATAGATTCGACAACTGGAAAATCGTAAAGGAGAGCGTTCTTTATGATGGTAAAACCGGAAACTTTCATAAGTTTAGGATACCGCTATTTTCCCTGATCCAGACGAGCTGCTTCGTTGGCTTCAGACATAAGCTCGGCAATTAGGTCTTTCACGTGATACATTTTCTTGCACCTGTACGCATTTGCGCCGGCAAAAGCAAAACCCTTGGAGAGATTGCCATTCGCAGCATTTGTCAGAGATTCCGCAATGCAGTAAGGAGCGTTTACGACATCACAGGTAACGATGCATTTGTAAGGGCACTTAAACGGCTGCTTCTCCCCGCGGTTAACTTCGTTGATAAATTCATTCCGTATGACGCGACCGGGCATGCCGACCGGGCTCTTGATTATCATAATATCTTCTTCTTTTGAATTAATGTACATCTGCTTGAACTCTTCGGAAGCGTCGCACTCATAGGTCGTCACGAACCTGGAGGCCATCTGGACTCCTGCCGCGCCGAGTTTAAGGAACTTATATATATCAGCGCCGGTAAAAACTCCGCCCCCCGCTATTACCGGGATCTTCACTTTGTAGAGTTCTTCGAATTTTTTTACTTCGGCAAGCACGTTAACGGTAAGTTTTTCAAGCGCATATTCTGGATCTGTGATATCTTCAACGCGAAATCCAACATGGCCGCCTGCTCTCGGACCTTCAACTACGAAAGCATCAGGAATATAATTGAAGCGTTCTTTCCATCTTTTCAGGATAATACGCGCGGCTCTTTCAGATGAAACGATGGGAACGAGTTTGGTCTGGGTGGAGCCTTTGAGATATCCGGGCAAATCAAGAGGCAGGCCGGCTCCGGAGAAGATAACATCAACGCCCTCTTCAATCGAAACCCGCGCGAGCTCGCCGAAGTTCGAAAGGGCCATCATAATATTGACGCCGATTACGCCTTTGGTAAGCTGTTTTGCCTTCTGTATTTCTTTGCGGAGAATCCTGTTGTTGGAATTGGTAAAATCGCTGCCGAGGTCGGCTTCGTGCATGGCAATGCCCGGCGTGGCGATAACGCCAACTCCGCCTTCATTTGCTACCGCTGCAGCAAGTCCTGAGAGGGAGATACAAACACCCATGCCCCCCTGAATTATCGGCACTCTCGAAACCTTACCGCCTATGTTCAGACCTTTAATCAAGTCAGTTCTCATTTTACCCTTACAAAACATGCTAAAGTCAGGCACAAATCAGCCAACACCTGTGTCTAATTATACCCTATTTGCGGTAGAAATGATACTTTCTTTTTTCACCGCCTGCATTCCTCTCGCCGCTTCGCTTCGGCCTCCAGGCCTGCCCGTCCTTGTTTACTTTTACATTCCGGTCCGGCGGAAAATTTCTGTGCTCCCCCCTGTCAAAATCCATCGCGGGAAGACCCGGCAGCTTGGAACGCGCAATGGTTGTCTTGATAAGCCTTTCGATATCAGCTATATCCTTCTTTTGGTCAGGAGTTGCGAAAGATATCGCGTGTCCTGTCTGTCCTGCCCTGCCGGTTCTCCCAATTCTATGCACGTAACTTTCCGGATCCTCCGGAATGTCATAATTTATTACCAGTTCAATGCCGACAACATCTATTCCCCTTGCGGCAATATCTGTCGCCGCAAGGATTCTATATTTGCCTGACTTAAAACCGGCAAGCGCTTCCTTTCTCTGCGAAAGAGACCGGTCCGAATGTATTTCGGCGGCGGAGTGGCCTTTCTCGCGAAGCTGTACTGCTATCTTTTTCGCGCCGCGTTTAGTCCTTGAAAAGAGCAGGACTGAACCGGTGTATTTCTTGAGAATCTCAAGCAGGAGATTCTTCTTGGCGTCCTTATGCACCACAAATATTTCCTGAGAAACATTCTCGGCGGCCGTCCCGGAAGGAGCGATCTCCGTCCTGACCGGAAGGTGCATGTGCGTAGCCGCGATCTTTACTATATCCGAAGGCATGGTAGCCGAGAAAAGCAGGTTCTGCCTTTCTTTCGGGATCAACCTCAGAATCTTCTCGATTTGCGGCAAAAAGCCCATATCCAGCATCCTGTCGGCCTCGTCAATGACAACTGTATGGACATCGACAAGTTTTACCGCGCCCTGTCCGATAAAATCATTAAGGCGTCCCGGAGTGGCAATTAGAATCCTGGGTTTTCTCCTAAGGTCAGCCAGCTGCTTGCCAGCATTCTCTCCGCCGATAAGCACAACCGAGAGGATGCCAAGCGCCGGCGCGAACTTGACTATTGTTTCGTTGACCTGCAGAGCAAGTTCCCTTGTCGGAACGAGTATGAGGGCTCTGCCGGGCTTATTAAGCAGGCGCTGGATTACCGGCAGGCCGAAAGCAAGCGTCTTGCCCGTGCCGGTCTGCGCGATGCCGATAACATCCTTTCCTTCCATGGCGATAGGGATGCCTTTCGACTGGATAGGAGTCGGAGTGTGAAAACCGAGTTTGTTCAGTTTCTCCAGGAGAACCGGCGCGATGCCGAGCCCGAAAAAACCATTCTGATTTGGCGTCATTTTATTCCTTTGGTGAGTCAATTTGGAAATATAGCAAAAAAAAATCCCTGCCGCCCCTTTCGAAGCGGCAGGGAAACAGCGTTAAAGTTTCATCCGCACTTCGAGTAGCCGCATCCCTTGCAAAGAACGCAGCCTTCCACATATTCCAGCACGCTCTCGCACTCCGGGCAGATGCCCGCGAGATCTTTTGTGGTTGAGCCATTATTTCCGTTACCGCCGTGAGAGGCGTCCGCGGGCGCAATCACCGAACCGTCTTTCGCCTTGCTCTTGCCGCCGGCGAGATACCCTTCTATAGCTTTTGCTATAGCGTCGGGGCAGGAGAGAACCATGCTGCCTTTGTCCCAGAGAGGCGAAGGGCAGCGTATGCCCTTTATCTGCCGCATAATGGAATCAATGTCTATCCCTGAACGGAGAGACAGCGAAATAAGCCTTGAGGTCGCCTCGGACTGAGACGCCGCGCAGCCGCCTGATTTTCCCATCTGGGCGAAGACTTCACACATTCCGTGCTCGTCCTCGTTTATTGTAACATATAGACTGCCGCATCCGGTGCTCATTTTCTGGGTTTTTCCCCTGGTTACCGAAGGCCTGGGCCTTGGCATTATTCTCTGGTGCCCGGATTTCGTTAACGCAGCCGCCGGAACCGCTTCCGCTCCGTGCTCGGTCGAACCCGTGGAGAGCACCTGCTCGTCTCGGCTGCCGTCACGGTAAACCGTCAAGCCCTTGCATTCGGCTTTGTACGCAAGCATGTAAGCCATGCGCACGTCGTCCTTCGTCGCGCTGTGTCCGAAGTTGATGGTCTTGCTGACGGCGTTGTCCGTGTGTTTCTGGAACGCCGACTGCATCTTCACGTGCCACTCGGGCTCTATGTCATGGGCGGTCACGAATATTTTCTTTATGTCTTCGGGAATGCCCTCGACTCCGTGAAGACTGCCGGACTTGGCTATCTCTTTCATAAGATCTTCCGTATAGAATCCTCTTTCCTTCGCGATGCGCTCGAAAATAGGATTTACTTCTATCATCTTTGTGTTGTCAAGAATAGTCCGCACAAAAGAGACCGCGAAGAGCGGCTCTATGCCTCCGCTGGAGTTGGCTATGATGGAAAGCGTGCCGGTCGGGGCAATAGTCGTTGTGGTCGCGTTCCTTAAAGGCGTCTGTTTCGCGAAAACGCTTGTCGTGAATGTCGGGAAAGGCCCTCTCTCTCTTACCAGGTTTGCCGAGGCCTTTTTGGATTCGTCGTCTATGTATTTCATGACTTTTTCGCCAACTTCAAGGCCCGCGTCGGAATTATACGCGATTCCCATCTCTATCAGCATGTCGGAGAAGCCCATAACACCCAGGCCAATCTTCCTGTTTCCCTTGACCATTTTGTCAATCTGTTCAAGCGGATATTTGTTCATATCAATAACATCGTCAAGGAATCTGGTCGCCACGTGGGTAACCTCTTTCAGGCGGCTCCAGTCAATTTCCGGCTTGCCGCTCTTTTTGACAACGAACCTTGCGAGGTTGATGGAGCCCAGGTTGCAGGCTTCGTAGGGAAGCAGGGGCTGCTCGCCGCACGGGTTGGTGCTCTCTATTTCGCCAAGCTCCGGGGTGGGATTGTGCCGGTTTACTTTATCAATAAAGATTACGCCGGGCTCGCCGTTCTTCCACGCGGAATCCACGATGAGACTGAAGACATCTCTCGCTTTCATTTTCTTCATCGGGACCTTGGTCTTGGGATTGATGAGATCGTACTCTCCATCGTGCGCGACCGCGTCCATAAACTTGTCGGTAAGTGCCACGGAAAGATTAAAATTGGTAAGTTCCTTCGTGTTGCTCTTCGCGGTGATGAACTCCATGATATCCGGATGGTCCACGCGGAGCATGCCCATGTTGGCGCCGCGCCTCGTGCCGCCCTGCTTAACGGCTTCGGTCGCCGCGTTAAAAACTTTCATAAAGGAGATCGGGCCGGAAGCAACGCCGCCGGTGGTCTTCACCTTGTCGTCCTTCGGGCGCAGTCTTGAAAAAGAAAAACCGGTTCCGCCGCCGCTCTTGTGAATGAGCGCCGCGTTCTTGATGGCGTCAAAGATGCCATCCATGCTGTCCTCTATCGGGAGGACAAAGCACGCGGACAACTGCTGAAGATCGCGCCCCGCGTTCATGAGCGTCGGAGAGTTCGGAAGAAATTCGAGACGGGCCATAACAGAATAGAATGATTCCTTGATCGCGTTCATTTTCTCCGGCGCGATGGAGGGGTCATAGATTTTTTCAGCCAGGGAGATGTTGTCGGCAACTCGCCAGAGCATTTCCTCCGGCTCTTCCGTCTCTTTATCGCTCACATGCTTGAGGTACCTTTTCTTAAGTACATTAAGCGCGTTTGGCGTCAGTTTTAGTTCAGGCAATTTCTTCTTTGAATTACTCAATACTGCTTCCCCGGACGATGACTTTGCTGCCTCGTCCAAAAATGTGTTCTGGAACATTTTGTTCCCCCCGATTATCCGCCATTTGCGCGGGATTTCTCATATGGATTTTGCTCATAAACACCTCAAAAACACTATCTATTGATTTGCGAGTTAATACTACCACTACATATAGAACCTGTCAATAAAAAAAAGAAAAAGACGAATTATTTCTTTTTAGGGACATTTTTCGGTTTTTTTCGGGCTTTTTTTGCTCTTTTTGGGGGAGTTTTGACTCCAAATTTGCGGTCATTTTCGGGAGAGATGTAGCCGGATTTTTACCCGGATTTTCTAATCTTAGCTTTTTTTTGGGAAATTTTTGGAGCGGGCGAAGGGGCGCCTGCTCATAAGCCGCTCCGGCGCTTCGCTGCCTGCGCATTCGCAGGCACTTCAGGGCTATCATGCTTACAGTTTGAGGGAGGTCGTCGAACCGGCATAGAGGTTATCTGCTTTCTAATGTTGCTTTAGGGAGAAGGTTATTGGAGCGGGCGAAGGGGATCGAACCCTCGACGTCCACCTTGGGAAGGTGGCATTCTACCGCTGAATTACGCCCGCATCGAAAATTATCTTAGCATCTATAAGGGGTTTTGTAAAGTGCTTTCAAACCGCACTTCGACAAACAGCGTTTGTGTCTAATTTGTGTCTTAGACTTATAACCTGCCCAAGATGTCTCTCGTATGTCTTGACTGCTTCTATTTTGTGCTTAGGCGCCAGGTGAGCGTATATCAGAGTTGTCTTGAGGTCTTTATGCCCGAGCAGTTCCTTGATCGTCAGGATGTCCACACCTGCCATTACAAGTTGACTGGCATAGGTATGCCTGCAATCGTGCAAGCGGAAGTTCTCTATACCTGCCGCCCGGAGAGCCGACTTAAAAGCCTTGTTTACATTTCCAAAAGGTTCTCCGTCTTTTCCCACAAAAACGAACTCGTTGATTGTGGATTCATTCCGCTTGTCTGACAGCATTTGATACATGGCATCTGTCATAGGAACCTGCCGGACTTCATCATTCTTCGTGCGCTCAAAGACCACCAATCTGTTCTCGAAGTCGATGTTCTCCCATCGAAGCCCCAAGATTTCGCTCTTCCTGCCGCCAGTGTGCAGGGCAGTCAAAAGAACTTCCCAAATGTAGCCATCACAGCTTTGAAGAAACCGGCTTATCTCTTCGAGCGTCAAGAACCTTATCCTGGTTTTAGGTATCCTAAAATGTTCTACACCCGCAACCGGATTGCTCTGAGCTAAGCCCCACTTAATGGCTAGACTGAAGCACCTGCTCAGAATGGAAACCTCTTTGTTGACCGTGATGGGCTCTACAAACTCCTTTCTATGGGTCTGATAGGCATTGATTTGATTGACTGTAATCTCGTGAAGGTACCTGCTGCCAAAGAACTTAACCAGGTGCTTCATTACCGGTAAATAGATCTTACTGAAGCACCTTTTCCTGTCCCTTTGGTAATCCAGCACCTTCGGCGCCAAGTCTCTGAAGAGGATTCTTGCAGGTTTCTTCATCTCAAAATTGCCTTTTTCGTAGGCAATAACCTGCATCTTCTTCAGCTTTATTTCAGCCAATTTCCTATCGTTGGTCCTCAAAGAAACTCTTACCCGCCTGCCCATCGGATCAACAAAATCCGCATGCCAGTTTCCATTCCTACATGAAAGATTTGGAGGGGTCACAGCATCTTTTCTCATCGTCATCATCTCCTTTCCGATGCTGTTTGCCACAAATCCCTGGCAGAGATAGTATACAAAATGGTGCCAAATAAAATCAAATACTTTGTTAATATAATGCTTTTTAAGGACTTGCCTCCTCCTACGTTGGAGGAGGCAAACCTGTCCAGACTCCTCCCACGTTGGAGGAGGCAAACAGCATCCTCCAACACCCCCCATCAGCATAACGCCTTATACTTCTTGGTGTTCGCTTCGCTCACACTTTTGGCCTTCGGCCAAAATTCCGAAACCCCACCCCCTCAACGTATATTATACTGGGTTAGGTGGTGGGGTTTCGTAACTTCGAAGTATAAGGCTAAAGGAGGGGTGGTGTATTAATGGTTTAGTTTTTTAAGTAATAAAGTCTAGTGATGTGGTAGGGAATAAGGCAAAGAGAAGACAGCTATGGAGGGCCGGAAATAGGGTTCCATTTGGTATTTTTGGGTCTATACGGCTTTTTCATTTTCATTTTTGTTGTCTATTGGCATTAACCTGACGATATGACCAAGATGCCTTTCGTAGGTCTTGACCGCCTCTATCTTGTGCTTTGGAGCCAAGTGAGCGTAAATTAGGGTGGTCTTTAGGTCTCTGTGCCCCAACAGCTCCTTGACCGTAAGGATGTCTACCCCGGCCATGACGAGCTGGCTGGCATAGGTATGCCTCATGTCATGGAATCTAAAGCTCTCTATTCCGGCAGCTTTCAGGACGTTCTTGAACGCTTTGTTGACGGTCCCGAAGGGCTTTCCGTCCTTACCAACAAAGACATACTCATTGTCTGATTCCGTTACCTTCTTGGCGGTGAACATATGGAACAAAGCGTCAGTCATGGGAATCTGTCTCACATCATCGTTTTTGGTTCGCTCAAAGACAACCAACCTGTTATCAAAATCGATATTATCCCATTTAAGCCCCAAGATCTCGCTCTTCCTGCCCCCTGTATGCAGGGCGGTTAGGACAATATCTTTGATATAGCCCTCGCAGCTTTGGAGTATCCTGCTGATCTCCTCCACCGTTAAGAAGCGTATCCTGGTTTTTGGTACCTTGAAGAACTCTATACCTTTCACCGGATTGTTCTGGGCTAAGTTCCACTGAATTGCCAGGTTAAAGCACCTTCTGAGAATCCCTACCTCCTTATTCACGGTTGTGAGGCATACAGAGTTCTTTCTTTCCGACTGGTAGGCGTTGATATGGGTTACTGTTATCTCGTGAAGGTATCTGTCACCGAAAGCGGCGACCAGGTGCTTCATTACCGGCAGATACACCTTCTTAAAGCACCTCTTCCTGTCCTTGGCGTAGTCTAAGACTTTCTGGCCTAGTTCGCTAAAGAGCACCCTTGCAGGTTTCTTCATCTCAAAATGGCCTTTTTCGTAGGCTTCAACCTGCATCTTTTTGAGCCGTAATTCTGCCAGTTTCGTATCTGATGTTTTCAAAGAAACCCGGATTCTTCTTCCCATCGGCTCAACAAAGTCAGTGTGCCAGATGCGGTTACGCTGGATCAGGTTTGGATGATAGGCAACAACGTTGTTATTCAAAGTTTTCATTTTATAGTCTCCCTATATAGTTTGATTTGTTTGAAGCAATTCCACATTGCAGGCCGTTCTGCTTAGGCTCTTTATCCATTTATCTATCTCAATGACATCAAACCTCAGAATCCGGCCTACCTTACTGCAGGGCATCATGCCGCGCCGGCTCCATTTGTAGAGAGTCTTTACGCTGAACCCCGTATATAACGCTGTCTCGTCTATTGTGAGATACCTCTTCTCCATGTCTACACCCTCCGCGAAAGAATTTTTGTTCCACCGGCACCATTCCTCTTTGGGCTTCTTTGAGCCAACCGCTTTTTCTTCGCCCGCCCCCTTCGCAGAAGGGCAGGGGGCGGGCGAAGGTCGATCATCGGGCAAGCGGTCTTTGCTTGCGACAAAACAGTCAGTGGGTTTAAGCGGAGCGTTCGGGAAGTAAATTGGAGTATTGAAGCGGGTCGAGCGGGGGTTTAAAAACGCAGGTGGGCCGGATCAAGCGAAGGAGCTTGCGACGAAGCGAAGAGCCGGTTTACCCTTTAGGGTAAAAGACAAGTTTTCCGTGAGACACGAAGGGGAAATAAGCGGTGCGAAGCCGGCTTTTTACCCTTCGAAGCGTCAGGATAATGGGGCCCGGAAGGTAAAGCGAAGCGTATACTATTCGAACCGGACTTATGGTGAGAATAGCCGAGGCTCCATTTTTGGGCGTTTTAGGGCGAATACCTGGAGCCCGTGAAGAAACCCAAAAAATGGAAACGGCCTGACCGGGTTGGATTATCCGCAATACGACAAATTTACCCGGCGTTGCGCCGGCCAAACGCGGAGCGTGGTTTTCAAAGGATGCGTCTGCTTGGGGCAGGTTGATAAATAGGGTAATACTGCCTCATATTACCCTATTTATCCAAAACGTTACCCTATTTGCTAATCAACGGGGTGGTATCTGTCTAGAAATCCTTTCATGTATAAATATGCCATATGGATTGGTTTGTTGTGCAGTTCCTCTAAAACTATTTCCAAAGCAATCTTATATTTCCCGCCGTAAAGACTTCTGTAAGCCATCTTGGCTCTAACCTGTTTCCCCGTCAGCGAACCGTATATTGCTTTATGTTCGGTAGTTAATCCTTTATTGATTGCATGAATAGTACCTATCCCCCAGTTAGTCTCAGGCTCCACTTTCAATTTAACCCCATCAATGAAAAGTTCTACATCACCAAAGAAGTCATTAAATCTCTTCTCAAATTCGTTCATCACTCCTCCTTAAAAACAAAAAGACGTTTTAGCCATTGCCCGGCTAAAACGCCTAGAAAATGATAAATCGTTTTAGCACATTTATAAAGCGGAGCAAGTAGATCTTAAATCACCGCTTCCTTGCATACTTATATTAACACATGTAGGTTTTTTGTCAATGGACCGGGTCATCATACTCCGGGATGGGTGGTCGCCACGGAGTGCATTTTACATTCGGGTTCTATTTTGTGTTTAAATTCATGATAATTTCTCATTGTTATTTAATTACCATAATACGCGCCTTTTACTACTCTATTTACCCCACGGCGTCTCTAAATACTTGTCTCGTAGCTTTAAATATGCTATAATACAATAAATTAGGAGGGACAAATGAATTCAAGCCAAACAAATATACAAGGAATACTTAGCGAAAAAGATTCAATTTGGAGAATCATTTCAAATAAAAGCAAAGACTATGAAAATGGCTTAAATGCTGCCTTTAAAAGATCTAATGGAATTTACTACACAGACTTGGTTCTCGCTGATTATATGGTTGATGAACTTTTCAAATTTAAACTTTTAAACCCCACAGAATTACAAGATAAACTATTTCTAGAACCTTGTGTCGGAACTGGTAATTTCGTTTTTTCTTACTTAAAGAAGATATCACAGTTAAAACTATCAAAACAAATAATTCGCAATATCATCAACAATATCTATGTAAATGACATAGACGCTAATGCAATAAATGTTTACAAAGAAATGTTTACATTGTTTTGTAAGTCGTATTTTGATATCAAGATTGATGCTTCTTACTTCAAGGAACGAGTTGGCACAGGGTTACTGTTCAACGTCGATTCTAATGAAATTAAATATCGTCATATAAAGGATGTTTTTCCTAACGTCGCTGCTAAAGGCGGCTTCGACATAATAATAACTAACCCACCTTATAAAAACCTGAAAGCCGAACGCAATAAATACTCAAACCAAACTAATTATGATAAAGATAAGAAGAAGTACGCTCAAATCTCTTCACACATCAAGAATTCTTTCACATTATCGGCAGATGGGGTACTTAATTTGTACAAGCTATTTGTTGAAGATATATTTAAAACATATTCAAACATGAATTCAGTTATTTCTTTATTGATTCCATCTACAATATTGACAGATAAAACTTGCGAAAAACTGCGGAATCATTTACTTGAATACAACAAGCTCTATTCTGTTAACACTATAAATGAAAATAATCCATACTTAAACGCCCAGCAAGCCGTATGCACACTATTAGTAAAAAAAGGTGGCCATACGGATAAATTTTTCATCAATAATAGCCTGGCAGATCAAAAAACTACCCAGACTATAGATTTTCAATCACTCAAAGACCCCTCTTCTGGCAATCCAATATACTATGCATCTGACACAGACTATTCTTTGATAAAAACACTTAAAACCTTACCAATAATTCGCGATCTAAAGTTCATAATTAATAAGCGCGGCGAACTAGATCTAACAGCTCATAAGTCCTATATGACTTCTTCCAAAACAAAACTAGCTCTTATTAGAGGGAAGAATATTGGACTTTACAACCTAAATACCAATGAAAACACTCATTTCGTAAATCCTGACTTCCTAAATTTAAATGCTAAATCGCAGTATATAAATTCAGACCGAATAGCTTGCCAACAGGTTTCAAATATCCACAAAGAAAGAAGGCTTATATTTTCTTTTATTGAAAAGGGCAACATATTGGCAAATTCATGCAACTTTATAATGGCAAATAATAATAGTTACAATATAGACATTTATGTTATGTTAGGATTGCTAAATTCGAAAATCCTAAACTGGTACTTCAAGTTAACCAGTTCAAACAATCATATTAATAACTATGAAATAGACAGTTTCCCTATCCCTGTAAAGTCTAAATTCCTTCCTGAAATAGGAAAAAAGGTTAAAGAATACTTGCAAACTGGAAAGGCAGAAATATTGAAGGAAATAGACGCTCTTTCTTATAAAGCATATGATCTTACCGAGAGTAGAAGTGCAGTTTATGAAACAAAATACTACCAGCAGGACTTGTTTTTTCTTCAGGAAAATAATTTGCTGACTAAACATGGAACTACCCCGAACGCTGATAATACTTCAAAGTATGATATAGATTCAACTCTTACAACTCTAAACATGGAGCTTGATACACTTAATGAAAACATAACAAAGCTGATTGTCGAAAAGTCAAACAAGATTGAAAAAGCTCAGATATTAAACCATACGACTTTTAAGCTTTCTAAACTTGATATGCAGATGATTGAAAATGTCCCTCAAGGCGGGAACTGGAAGAACATTCCTAAAAACATAGTAAACAAGTCTCAAAGGTTAATAAGGATTACAGAAACTGGTGGAAGAACAACTCTCTATGGACGACTAGATTTAACCAAACCAAGTTATACAATAACTACTTATTTCAATCGTCCTGGTAATGGCACTTATGTTCACCCCATACATGACAGGGTGATAAGTGTTCGTGAAGCCGCACGACTACAAAGCTTTAAAGATGATTATTATTTTACTGGAAACAAAGTAAGCTTATTAAAGCAAGTTGGAAATGCCGTACCTCCATTACTGGCCTTTGCTATTGCAAACAAAATTAAAGGCGTTACTGGCTTTAACACTTCTTTTGACCTTTTTTGTGGAGCTGGAGGAATGACAGCCGGATTTGAAGAAGCTGGCATTAAAACTCTGCTTGGAACAGATTTTGATGAAAGCGCGTGTACCACCTATAAGATCAATAACCCTGAAGTTAAAATCATCTGTGGTGATATTACAGACCCCATAATTAAACAACAAATATTCCTTTTTTCACAAAATAGCAAGCCAGATATTATTGCTGGTGGTCCTCCCTGTCAAGGATTCTCACATGCCGGAAAACGCTTTGTTAATGACCCCAGAAACAAACTATTTAAAGATTTTGTTGCTGTAATAAAAGAAATTAAGCCAAAGCTTTTCATCATGGAAAATGTTGAAGGCATAAGGACTCTAGCAAAAGGCGAGATTTATAACGGTATTATCAAACTGTTTAATAGCTTGGGATATAATTCTCTAGGTAGAATTCTACATGCAAATGAATATGGTGTTCCACAGAAACGAAAAAGAGTAATAATTATCGGAACTAGAAACGACCTTAAAATGGACCCGGAAATGCTTTTCCCGGGCAAAACAACTCCCGAACCTTTAGAGCAAGTAACGGTTAAAGATGCCATCGAAGATTTGTTAAATATTGAATGCCTTGAAGAGTCGTATTACAAAACAATACCAAAAAACAACAACTATATTAGATATATGAGAGGAATCATTCCGGTAGGGAAGCTACGAACGTCTAAGCAGACCCAATAGTTTAATTTGTATTATCTTATTTAGTTCAATAAGAGCATCATAAGCATTTTCATATTTTTTGGCTTTAACAAATCTACATATTCCCAGCAATTTACTTTCTTCTTCTTTGTCTAATTCTACTATTTTCCGTCTATTAACTTTACTACTAAAATCCTTAAGTGACTCGAAAGCTATTTTTTCTAGCCGACCAATTTCTTTACGAGTAGAATCCGTTATTCGTCTTTTTCCCGTACAAGTAATTACACCATTTTCGTCAAATTCATGATCAAAACCAAAGTATTCATACTTTTTCCTCAGCAACCTATCTATTAAGAACTCTTTCCCTTTTTCACCGCACTCTGAATATATCTCTGACAATATAAGCATAAAATAAAACATATTGGATTTCAAGATGTTCTGGTATTTATCAAGGACTGGTTGACTCAATGCTGTGTTTCCCTTAATATCTTCCCATATAAGTTCAGAGAACCATGACATTACTGAAGGCATATTTTCTCCATATTCCTTCTCTATGTTCTTCAGTAGACAAACATCCCCAGCTAACAACCTATCTCTTTTTGTTGAATTTGCTGACTTATTCATTTGTTTAAGATTTAGTGAATCATGCTTAAAACCTAGAGATATCGGACCAATGTGATCCGCGCTTGTACCTTTAAAATGTTCGCTAACCATAAACTGATTTGCTGCATGGATATTGCCATCACTCCAAAGCTCATAAGCTCTTCTGTCTTTATTGTAGGAACGGAGATTATCTTTTGATCTTCCGGTATCTTGTATCGCCCTGCAACATCTATTATACGAATGAAAGCCATCAAACCTATCCGGAAAGTTTGACATTGCCCCGGGCCCCAACATTTTCGAGATACCACTTCTAGATTTACTTTCACATTCCAATATAACCCTTGCCAGATTAGTTTCAGTTGTCCTTAAATTAAATGTTTCATCTAAATACTTTACAATAAGCGTATCGTTTATTCCCTTTTTTATCAAAAGTGCAGTTATTTCATTTATTGATGTTAGCTGATCCACAGAAATTTCAAATTTCTTTCTAAGAGATTTTATTAAAGAACTGCTCGGATAGAAATAGTTAAGATACATTTCTCTACCACAAATTTGGCATGGCTTAATTTTGGTTGGATGAACAGCTAACATTACTTTAGCATAGACACCTGGCTCAATTTTAATATTTAGCGATTTCGCTTTTGATAACGCCCACTGAATCCTCCGTTTCCCAATTAGACTTATTTTTGGAGCCAGCCATTGGACCTCACCTTCGCTGTTTTTAATACAAGCTAGACCCTTGTAATTTTCATGATTAACTATGAATTTCATGTAATTAATAAAATTCTTATGCCATGCCCTTTTAGTCATTCTTAATACCCC
>Ga0209697_10002761_pt1 | contig 24703 bp, 19 predicted proteins | sample AliMusrvi5mmetaG_FD_184115 | JGI IMG/M metagenome (GOLD analysis project Ga0209697, IMG submission 184115) | Freshwater lake bacterial and archeal communities from Alinen Mustajarvi, Finland, to study Microbial Dark Matter (Phase II) - Alinen... | ecosystem: Environmental > Aquatic > Freshwater...
GAAGATCTTCCTTAGCAATTGTCCAAAGATCAAGAGCCGCAACTGCTGAATCGCAAGAAAGGTTGAGATTAAAATTAAGACTGTCGGATAAATATTCAACCAAAGCGCCTGCAAATAAAGTATCTTCAAGGTTAAATTTGTTTTTCCATCCTGCACAAAGAATAATCACATTTTTATTTTGTTCAGTAATCCAATTGCCAATGGCATTTAAATTTAAAAATGAACCAATCACAATACTATCAGCATCTTTAGCCATTTCAATGGCTTGAGTTCCATTGGTTGTAGTAATAACAATGGTTTTATCGGCAACTATTTCTTTTGTGAAATTAAATGGTGAATTTCCTAAATCTGCATTTTCAAGTTTTATTCCATCACGTTCACCGGCAATTATAAATCCATTATTTTTATATTTAATAATATCTTCAACATTCGCAATAGGTATAATCGCTTTTGCTCCATTCTGAAAAGCTGTACAGATTGTTGTTGTTGCTCTTAACACATCAACAATAATAACGACAAAATCTTTTTTAATTAATTTATAAGGATACAATATGGGTGTGAAACACACTTCTATTGTTTTTTTGTTTTCAATTTGCTGTTCCATAACTATTTAATTTTTAAAAATTAAAAAATTAATTTTTTATAAAGATAGGAAATTTTACAATATCCGCTTTCAAAAGTTTTCCACGAATTTTTATATAAATTGATTTTCCAATGTCAGCATGATTATATTTAATATATCCCATGCCAATTCCTTTCTTCATTGTCGGAGACATGGTGCCTGATGTGACATTACCAATCACATTTCCCGATTCATCACAAATTTCATAGTCTTTTCTTGGGATTCCAAAATCAATCATTTCAAATCCTCTCAAAATCCTTGATAAACCTGCTTTTTTCTGCTTTTCAAGATTTTCACGATTAACGAAATTATTTCCGTCAACAAATTTTGTAATCCATCCCAAACCGGCTTCAAGTGGTGAAGTAGTTTCGTTAATATCATTTCCGTAAAGACAATAGCCCATTTCCAATCTCAATGTGTCGCGTGCACCAAGCCCAACAGGCTTTATTCCATATTCCGTTCCTGCTGCCATCACTGCATTCCATAACACAGCAGCATCTTTTTTATTAATAATAATCTCACATCCATCTTCACCTGTATATCCGCCACGGATGAAGATAAGATTTTGTATTCCGGCAAAATCAATTTTATTAAACGTATAATATTTCATTTCATTAATCGGAAACGAGGTCAATTTCTGCAATGCTTTAAATGCTAATGGTCCTTGAATTGCCAATGCAGCAATTTCATCCGATGCATTATACAATTCTTTTCCAACTTGCAGTCCCATCTTCTCCGCTTGATAAACGCACCAATTCCAATCTTTCTCAATATTAGACGCATTCACAACCATAAGATATGTTTCTGCATCCACGCGATATACTAGCAAATCATCAATGATTCCATTGCTCTCATTAGGGAAACAAGTATATTGAAGTTTTCCATCATACAATTGTGAAACATCATTGGATGTTATTCTTTGAACAAGATCAAATGCTTTTGGTCCTTTAAACCAAAATTCTCCCATGTGCGAAACATCAAAAACACCGATGGATTCTCGCACTGTTTTATGTTCAATATTAATGCCTTCATATTGAATGGGCATGTTAAACCCTGCAAATGGTAGAATTTTCGCACCTGCCATTTTATGAAATGAAATAAATGGTGTATCTTTCATGTTGTAGATTTGCAGACAAAATTAAATAAAAAAAGAATAAAAGATTTTTTAAATATCAACACATCATTACTTTTTTCAGTTTATAAATGAAGTAGAATTAATCCCTTCAGAATTTTTATTATTTATATCTTTGAGAGTTCAATTTTAAAAATCAATGTTTAAACTTAAACAATACTCGCCACGTTGGCTAATTTTTCTACTTGATCTGGTCATCTGTGCTTTTTCTGTGGTTTTGGCGTATTTACTCCGTTTTGATTTTGGTAATTCACCAGATAAAGATTTTCATGCGCTTCCAAAAGCTCTTTTTTTTATACTTTTTATTAGAACAATTATTTTTTTAATCAGCAGAACATATGCCGGAATCATCAGACATACCAGCACAAGCGACACTGTTAAAATTTTTATTACAACATTTATCGGTAGCTTAATCTTCGCTGTAACCAATTTAATTACTTTTTATTTTATTTCTCACAGATATTTTATTCCTTTTTCAATTATAATCATAGATTTACTGCTAACTTCTTTTTCTCTTATTGCTTTCAGAATTATTATAAAGCTTATGTTTTATGATAGTAGTCATGTTTATAAAGAACAAAAAAATGTTATCATTTATGGAGCAGGAGAATCAGGTCTTTTCACAAAAAGAGCGCTTGACAGAGATTCAGAGATTCATTATAAAACCATTGCTTTTATTGATAATGATACGAACAGAATCAATAAAACACTTGAACAGGTTAAAATATTTGATGCTGATAAACTCGATACACTTTTATCTGACGAAAATAAAATCAATCAAGTAATTTTTTCAGACTCTAATCTTTCACCTAAAATAAAAAAGGAAATCATTGAGAAATGTTTGTCGCATGAAATTCATGTGATGAGTGTTCCTCCTGTGAACAGCTGGATTAACGGGGAACTCAGTACAAAACAAATAAAAGATATTAATATTGATGATTTGCTCGAACGAGAAATTATTAAACTGGATGAGGATAAAATAAAAAAAGAACTTATTTCAAAAACAATACTAGTCACAGGCGCTGCAGGTTCTATAGGCAGCGAAATGACACGCCAAATCGCAGCTTACAAGCCCGGTTGTTTAATTTTAATTGATCAGGCTGAAACACCTTTATTTCATTTACAAGCTGAACTGAATAAAAATTTTAGTCAATGTAATTTTAAAATAATTATTGCAGACATTAGAAATTCAATTCGAATGGAGCAAATTTTTAAAACTTACAATCCTGAAATTGTTTACCATTCTGCGGCATACAAGCATGTTCCTTTGATGGAAAACAATCCGTCGGAAGCGATTTCTACAAATGTTGAAGGAACAAAAATCATTGCGGATCTTTCATTAAAATATAATGTGAAAAAATTTGTAATGATTTCCACAGATAAAGCTGTAAAGCCTACCAACGTGATGGGAGCTTCAAAACGAATTGCTGAAATATATACACAATCATTAAATCAAAAACAAAAAACAAGATTCATTACAACACGATTCGGAAACGTGCTTGGCTCTAATGGTTCAGTGGTTGAACTTTTTCAAAAACAAATTCTCAACAGAGAATCGCTTACAGTCACACATCCCGAAGTAACCAGATTTTTTATGACCATTCCCGAAGCATGTCAACTCGTACTTGAAGCAGGAATGATGGGCAATGGCGGAGAAATTTTTATTTTCGATATGGGAAGTCCTGTTAAAATTGTTGATCTTGCGAAAAAAATGATTATGCTTTCCGGATTAAAACTTGATGAAGATATTTCTATTACGTTTACCAATCTGCGTCCGGGAGAAAAGTTGTATGAAGAATTGCTCAATGACCACGAGAACACTCTACCTACGCATCATCCACAGATAATGATTGCGAAAGTTAATGAATATAATCTTTCGGTTTTTTCAAAAGAAATGGATGAATTGATTGAACTTTTTCATCAGCAAGATGATTTCATTATAGTAAAAAAAATGAAACAATTGATTCCTGAATTTATCAGCAACAATTCTGTTTTTGAAAAATTAGATATTCCTGAAAATAAATAATAGAAACAATTTTATTTATTAACCTTTGCAAGAAGTTGACTGTAATAGTTGACTTTCTCAATGTCCTGATTATTCTTGTAAATAAGAAGAATATTCGACAAAGCATCGTGGTGATTGGGTTTTCTGAGTATTGCAAACTCATAATATTTTATGGCATTTTGCAAATCATTTAATAAATGATAATTGAGTGCAATTTCAAAATCTACATCATCATAATTCGCATCAAGCTGTTTTGTTCGGATAAAATATTTTAAAGATTGTTTATGATTCTTTGTTCCTTTATAAAAAATACCTAAACTATAACTTCTGGAAATATTATTTGAATCTAACTGATAAGCCTTAAGCAGCGTAGGTTCCGCAGAATCAGACATAGATAAATAATTATAAGCAACACCAAGATTAAACCAATCAGATGGATTAACAGCATAAACGGAAATTGCTTTTTTAAAATGATTCACACTGAGATGAAAAAAGGTTTTTTTCTGCAAACTATCTGTTTCTTTTTCTCCGGCTTTTACGCATTCAAAAGCATACGCAGTATTGGTGCGATAACTATTTGGAGAAGTATTTACACCTGATGCAAAAAGCGTCATATTGCTTTGCCAGTCTTTGTTTCGAGAAAATGTTTTTACAGAAAATAAAACAATAATTAATCCTGAAATAATATATATAATTTGCTTCTTTTTTTCTTGAGAAACAGATTGAATTTTTATATCGTTTATTTTTAAAAGTAGAAATGAAAGCAAAATACAAAAAGAAACAGATGGCATAAACAAGAAGCGTTCAGCGATTGTTGCGGCAATCAGTTGTAAAATATTTGACGATGCAATCAATGTGATGAAGTAAAATAAAATAAAAAAGGAAATAATATTTTTCTTTTTTAAGGTTAAAATTGCAAAAATAAACATTCCTGAAAAGACCAATAAAGACAGTAGCACCAAAGGATCAGAAAATGTTTTCAATGGCAATTGATTAAATCCATAATCCCATGAAAGTACATTTGGGAAAAATAACAAACGAAGATTATAAAGTTGAAAAAATAAAATTGTTGCAAAACGTTCATAAATATCTGTTGAAGCAGCTAATGTATTATTAATTATTTGCGGTCGGGGAGGAATTTCATCAAGAACTTTTGACCTTATATATAGAAAAATCAAGACAAATAAAAGATTTGGAAGACTGATAAGCAATAATTTTTTGAAATCTGTCTTTTCAAAAAAATAATATAATGCCAATGGAATGATGATGATGAATGTCGCTGCATTTTCTTTTGTAAATAATGAAAGAAAAAATAGTAACCAGCCAATCAATGCATAGCTTATTCGAGATTTTTCGTAATATTCATAAAAAAACAAAAGCGATAAAAAAGAAAATATTATACATAAAATTTCATCCATACTTTTCAGATTCGCTGCTACTTCTGTATGCACAGGATGAGCAATAAAAAACAAAATGGAAAGCAATGGCAGCAAGGGATTATATTTTTTCAAAAGTTTTTTTAATACTAAAAAAACAACCATACATCCCAAGGCATAAAATAAAACATGAATAAGATGGAACATAAAATTATCTTTTCCAAAAAGCCCGATTTCAGTGGCGAAGAATGTCATTGTTAATGGTCGATATGCGCCAAAACGCTCGCCGGTACTTCCAAACGCTGTTGATTGCTGAAATATTTCTTTTATTCCATCAAATCCTTTCATGACGGTTTTATTATCCGTAATCATGGCGCCGTCATCCATCACAAAGCCATTTGTAAAGGTGTTGCAGTAAAGCAAAACAGTAAAAAAGAAAATAGCCGGTAGAAAAAAATTGTAGTGTTTTTTTTCTTGAGGTTTTTTAACAGGAACCTGTTTTATTGGTTTATTGGCGGGTTTCTTTTTAGACATAAAAAATAAAAAGCAATAATACTAAATTTCTGTTTAATTCCAAATGTACAGAAATAAAAGAAAATCTTTTTATAATTCAACCATTAAATTGATGATAGGAACAAATCCTAATCCGCGAATAGTCACAATATCATGAGTAGCGGCGCGGTATTCATACACTACAATGTTTTTTTCATTAAGAACATTTTGCAAATCTGCAGATAAAACCCATGAATGTTTTTTCCCGTTTTTTCTGAAGTTTACACCAATATCTAAATTAAAAACATCCGATAGTTTTTGAGTGTTTGTTTTATCTGTATAATAGACTGTGTAATCTGAAGTTGCTGAAGACTGAAGATTTACAGGCGTTGTGCGGTATCCACCTCTGTAAGCAGTTTTAAGATTAACGCCCAAACTGTTGGCATGTGTTACTTTAAATTCTTTTCCTATAAGAAAATTAAAAATATAATTGCTGTTAAAAGCTGTATTGTGCCATTTCCCATCGCCTGCGAGGAATTCAGAGTTAAAAAGTGAAAGCGTTGTCAGGTAATAAAAATTTTGTTCATAGGATCTTTCTAACGTAAATTCAATGCCATAATTTTTTCCGTACCCTTTGTTTTCCATTTGATAGAAAGGGATTCCGGAAGGTATATTGATCGTTGAAATATTGATTGAAGGATCATTATAAATCGGGATATTAAATAAATACTGATAATAAATTTCTGTTTTAAAACTTATTCTGCTGTTTGGAATAAATTCATAACCAATCACACTATGAAAAGCTTTGGTAAAATCAAGATTTTTATTTCCTTGAGAATACGTACTATCAGGTGATAGCGCGTTTGCATAATATACCGGCATGGCTTGCATGCGGCTGTAAAGTCCGGTACCAAAAGAAAAAATATGTTTTTCACTTAGTTGATATTTTAAACCAAATCGTGGTTCTATAGCGTCTTTGTTATTTAAACTTAATACTGAATAATGAACGCCTGCATTCATTTCTAATTTATTATTAAATCTATATTTTAATTGAAAATAGGCTTGCCATAAAGACGTTTGTCCTGTTGTATTCACCCAAACATGTGTTTGTTTTGTTGCCCATAAATATTGATCTTGATACATATCAGATTTGATTTCTTTTGCAATCAAGCCGGTTCTTAAAGAAAGTCGTGAATTAATTTTATGATTAATCAAAACCGTTGCATTTATGTAATTATTCTGGTATTCTTCTTTTTGATCTGTCTGTCGAAAATAATTTTGCATGATATATCCTTTATTCCAGTAATCATACTGCGTAGAAGCAGTAATCACACTTTTCAAATATGTTCGATGATTTGGGAAACTATACTGATATTTTAATCCGATTATTCCTAAATAATGTTTTTCATGTTCATCACGACGATCATCCCAGCTTTTCCAAGCCGATGTATCAAGCGTTGCAGCATTTCCTGTCATATTATTTCCGCCTACTCCAAATAGTTCAAAATTTCCACATTTATTTGTTGGTAAATAAATATTAAAATTCAAATCCTGAAATTCCGGTGCAATATTATAACTTCCTTTATCTATAAGGTGCATCTGGTCTGCTAAAGAGAAAGATGAATATCTGTAATTAATCAAATAAGAACCTTTATAATTTTTCATAATTGGTCCTTCCGTTGAGAATTGTGTTCCAACATCACCGATTAAAAATGAAAATTCATGTTTTGTATTATTTCCTTTGCGCAAATTCAAATCCATGATTCCGGATGTTGCATCGCCATATTCAGCAGGAAATGCGCCAGTGAGAAATTCAAAGTCTGACAACATTGTTGAAGGAATCATACTGAGTGAACCGCCTGAACCGCCTTGCCCATCCGGAAAATGGTTTGGATTGGGGATTTCAGAACCTTCCAGTCGCCATAATAATCCGCTTGGAGAATTTCCTCTTACGACTATTTCATTCAAATCCCCATCAACAGAGCCAACCACACCGGCAAAAGAACTAATCATTCGCGAAGGGTCAAACATTCCCCCGGCATAACGGGAAGCATCTTCAGCGCTCAATCTGTTGTTGCTGACTGTAGCCATACTGTTAATCGGTTGCCGCTTGCTACTTGTTATTTCTATCTCTTTAATCTTTGTAACATTTTCTCGCAAATTAATATTTAAAAAAACTTCTTTACCGCTTGTAACAAGGATATTCGAAACAACAGCATTTTCATATCCGATGAAAGAAGCCTCAAAAGAATGGCGCCCTACTTTAACTTTTAAAACAAATTCTCCTGAAGTATCAGTTGTCGTTGAAATTACAGTATCATTGTCCAATATCTTAACTTCAGCGCCAATGAGAGATTCTTTGGATTCAAAATCTATTACTCTTCCTTTTACAAGCTGAACAGATTCTTGGGAAAAGGAGATATTAATAATATTAAATATAAAAAAGATGAATATAAAATATTTAATCATTTTTAAATTGGTTTTTGATAATAATACAATTATCAGACCACAAACAAAGTAAAGTTAAAAAAACAAGAAAGGCAACTTAAACGGTTGCCTTTCTTGAAAATTTACAATAAAATATTATCTCATTTTAGAGCCTTTAACAGCAAAGAAAATTTCATAAGCATAGTAGAATAGAATACATGAAACACCAACCATTAAAGTGCTCATTTCACCAATTTTCGCCATCATAGGAGGCAATAAAGCTCCTCCAATTACAGCAGTACAAATTATTCCTGATGCAACTTTAGCATGAGAACCTAAATCTTTTATTGCTAAATCAAAAATACATGGCCACATAACTGAATGGAATAAACCTGTTGCAAGGAAAAACCAAACTCTTGCTTCACCGGTTGACATCATTGCCAAAACAAGCAAAATAGCTGAAGCAACTGAATTAAATGCCAATACTTGTTTTGATCTAAATTTCTTTAAAATACCTATACCTAAAATTCTTCCAACCATTAAACCTCCCCAATAGAATGATAATAATTTTGTCCCTGATATTACAAAACTAAATCCCAATAAACTGAATGAAGATGTTTGGTCTTTACTAATACCAGTAAAGTCTTTAAAAAAACTTGGAATACCAATTTCTATTCCCATGTAGAAAAAGATTGCAATTGTTCCGAAAATTAAATTTTTATATGCCCAAGGACTGCTTTTTTCTACAACATTCAATGTCGATGTTGATACTTCCTCTTTAATGGAAGGCAATTTCATTGGAACTAATGTAACAACAAGAATAGCAGTTAATAATCCAATACCAAGAAATGGTATTTGCATAGCTGTCGCATCACTTCCTTTAATATTACTCATAATTAAAGTGCTTACAAAAATCGGAGCAATCGTAGTAGCCAATGAATTCAATGATGCTGCTATCGTCAATCTGCGTGAAGAAGTATCAGGTTCTCCAAGTGCAATAATATAAGGATTAAGAGCAACCTGCAATAATACAATGCCCGTTGCTACTAAAAACATACAAGCTAAAAACATATAATATCCATTTGCCACCCCTGGATAACACAAGAAAAAACCGGCAGCAATAAACATTAATCCTCCTATCAAACCGCCTTTATAACCTAATTTTTTTATAACCATTCCTACTGGAATTGATAAAATATATGCACCAAAAAAAGCTGTATTTACATATTGTTTTTCTACTTCTCCCAATTTAAATGCTTTTTGCAAAAATTCGATTAAGGAATTATTCATGGTGGTAATAAAACCAACCATAAACATCAATGCGCACATGACAATCAGTGGAATTAAATAATTGTTTTTCGACTTGCTCATAATTTTTATTTTTAGTTAATAATTAATTTGTATTTATTTTAAAGAAAATTTGTGAATGCAAACGTGTTTATATGTTTCACAATATCATCCATCTTGCCATTTCGGTCAGGAACAAAAAGAGCTGCAATCTTTCCACCGAAATTAGTGATTTGAGTAACAATACCGTTTTTATTTTTTAATGTATAAAGACTTGTCTGTTTCTCGTCAATCGTGGTTTTGAAAGCTTCTTCTTTTAAAATTTTCATATTATTTTTTAAAAAGAAAATTAAAATTTCAATTTATTAGAGGTATAAGCGTGTGCTGTTTTTTGTAGAACAACTTTATCTGTGCCATACAATTCTTTAAAAGTAGAATTGTCACCTTTGTTAATTTTCTCAATTAATTGATTAATTTTTGCCATTCAATCATTATAATTAAATTTTTATTTTAAGAGATGCAATTTAACAAATATGTTTTAAAATATTAAAAATATTTTTCTCTTCCAGTTTTGATCTTGCGTTTAAATAGTTCAAACGAGTCAGTCCCCTTGATATCAATTCTTTTCAGAAGATAAGAATCTTTGAATGGTATTTTATTGATACGATTTCCTATTCTCATTCCAAACAAAATTTGATGCTCTGCAAGTATTCTTTTGAAATTTTCATATGTAATTTTATCGCGTGGAAAACCGCCGTAAGGATATGCAAGAATTTTATAGTAAGAAAATTTATTTTCATCCATGCATTTTATTGAATCTTCAATGTCTTTGCTGATTTGAAAAATATCGCATCTTCGATAATTGATATGTTCAGCAGAATGTAGTCCAAATTCAAAAATAGATGGATTAGTACATCGAATAGTTTCTTTGTCAATGATAGCATCCATACGATCATCCCATTTATTGACTTTGCCAATATGTGCAGTGGGAATCATTACAGCCGCTTTAATTTTATGATGCCGAAGAACAGGTTCAAGAATACGAAATGTTTCGTCATACGCATCATCAAACGTGAGTATTACACAGTTTTTTAAACTTTTTGGATTATTGGAAGAATATTCAATTAATTCAGAAAGCCCAATAAATTTGAATCCTTTCTTTTTCAGATAATGTATTTGCTTTTCAAAATCTTCAAGCGGAACAGTTAATCCATCGCTAATTCCATATGAAATTTTATGATACATTAAAATACGCAATCCATCTGCTTTTGGGGCAAACAGAAGATATTTAAAATGCAGAAAAATGCCTAAACAGCAAATAAATAATCCGAGTATCAATAGCGTGTTCATCAAGATTATTCTCTGCTTTTAACGTATTTTACAAACTGGTAGAACGACGAAAGCATTGACCAGACAAAGCCTGCAAAGCCATTCAAAATATTTCCTCGGATAATATAATGTTTTAGAAAAGTAAAAGGTAAACAGATGAAAATGATGAACCGGCTTTTCTTTTTTTTGGATGAATTCTGTTGAAACCGTTGAGCGCCAAGGCTTGTATAGGTATTGAATTTTTCAAAATAATGATGAAGATTCTTATAACTGTAATGCAGTATTTCGCCTTTCAGCTTGCCTGTTGGCTCTTTCAGTTCTATATGTTCATGCACTTTATTAGTATTAAAATTACAAAACTGCTTATTAAATAAGCGTATTTTGTAATTATCTGATTCTGTACCATGCCTGAATATCCGATTCATGAAAACCAATTTAGTGGAAATCCAGAATCCATGAAAATTGATTTCTTTAGCTGACAATAATGCTAAAATTTCTTCTTTTAATTTTGTTGTAATAATTTCATCTGCATCTAATGATAGAATCCAATCATTAGCAGCAAGACTAACTGCAAATTGTTTCTGCTCGCCAAACCCATTGAAATCGTGATGTTCAACGCGACATCCATATTGTCGGCAAATGTCAATCGTTTTATCAGTACTTCCAGAGTCAACCACCACGATTTCATCACACCACACAACGGATTCAAGAGTTTTTGCAATCCTGTCTTCCTCATTGTAAGTGATCATCACACATGAAATTTTTTCTCTTCCAGATTCCATGAATTTAAAATGAATTAATCAATCGCTAAATTAAGAATAATCTTCATGTGAAGAAATATCTTAATGCTTTTCAAAATAAAAAAGATTACAGCAAAATTGTTATTGCATTTTTCATAGTTTTTAGTTATTTATGACAATAGAATTTTATTCCATTCCGAAATTGCTATTTACTTTATTCATATTCTATTATCACTATAATAATTTCATTATTTTTGTTTAATAATAAAACTCAAAATAAATTTGTAATATTTCATAATGTTAATCAAGTATTTTAATATTTTCATTTTCATTTTCATTCGTTTTATTTCTTTTTCACAAGTTCCAAAATATAGTAATGACTTTCTTTCCATTGGTGTTGGAGCGAGAGCGATTGGCATGTCGAATGCGACTGTTTCTGTAGTTGATGATGTAACAGCAGGTTACTGGAATCCCGCAGGACTCAGCAGAATTGAACAAGACAGACAAATTTCGCTTATGCACAATGAATATTTTGCAGGTATTGCCAAATATGATTATGGTGCAATTGCAGCAAAAATAGGCACTACAGGCGTTGCCAGTTTTTCGTTTATCCGTGTTGGTATTGATGATATTCCAAATACCCTTTATATGATTGACAGCGATGGGAATTTTAATTACAATAAAATAACTTCTTTTTCTGCCATCAACTATGGATTCCTACTTTCATACGGACATGCCAATCAAAAAATAAAAGGATTGCGCTATGGCGCCACAATGAAAGTCGTTCACAACCAAGCCGGCGACTTTGCTTCCTCATGGGGTTTTGGTATTGACATTGGTTTGCAATATGAACACAACAACTGGATGTTCGGATTTACAGGGCGTGATATTACTACTACTTTCAACGCATGGAGTTATAATTTTAATGATGCAGATAAAGCGCAATTATCTTTGTTGGGGAATTCAGTTCCTGAAAACTCGCTTGAAATCACGCTTCCACGACTGATCTTCGGCATTGCCCGAAAAATTAATATTACAAAAAAAATATCATGTATGCCGGTCGTTGAAGCTGATGTTACAACGGACGGAAAAAGAAATGTATTGATATCTTCAAATCCCTTTAGTGTTGACCTCCATGCAGGAATGGAATTAGGCTATAATCATATCATTTTCTTAAGATGTGGCATTGGAAATTTTCAATATGAAACAAACAATAGCAATAAAAAATTCTTATCCAGCCAACTAAATATGGGCATTGGCATTAATATCAAAAAAAATATTTCTATTGATTATACGTTAACTGACCTTGGCGATCATTCAATTGCATTATATTCAAATGTATTTTCACTAAAATTAAGTTTTAATAAACCAAAGCATAAAACTAAATATTTATTTTAATGAAATATTTTCTTGCTATATTAATTTTTCTTTTTTCATGTGAATTGCTGTCAGCACAGCCATTTGGAAATGAATGGATCAATTATTCTCAAAATTATTATAAAATAAAAATTACTAAAGAAGGCGTCTATCGGCTTTATCCGAATGTTCTCACCAACGCAGGCATTGATGTAAATACGATTGATCCACGGTCAATTCAATTATTTAGAGATGGTGTAGAACAATATATTTTTATTCCCGGTGAAAATGATGGGAAATTAGACGCGCAGGATTTCATTGAATTTTATGCAACCGGCAATGATGGACGATTTGATACGCAGATGTATGAAAACTCATTGTCTCAAGCTAATCCGGCATATAGCTTATTCAATGATACGGCAGTTTATTTTGTTACTTTCAATAATAGCATTCATAATAAACGAATGACTGTTGAAACAGATAATAATTTTGCGGCTTATACGCCATCTGATTATTTTTTCAATATAGCACGACAGGATTATACAGATCACTATTTTCTTGGTTTTGTTTCGCCTGAAGAAATGACTGATCCAGACTATATCTTGGGAGAAGGCTGGTTTGACAATGGATTCGGATTAGGCGGTTTTATTTCAAAAACAATCAACACCAAAAATATCTACACAAATGGACCGTCTGCAAATGTTGAATGTGTATTGCTTGGGCAATCGGATGTTTCTGCTCTCAATCCCGACCATCATATTCGTTTTTCTTTTTCCGGAAAAACGTATGACACTATTTTTGATGGATTTAAAATTATTCGTTTGAATTATGTTTTACCTGCTTCAACATTTTCATCCTCAAAAACAACGTTTGATATATCATCTATTAATGACTTGCCCGGAAATCAAGCTGACAGAGGCACTGTAGCATATATTTCAATAAAATATCCGCATACATTTCAGATGGAAAATGATTCAACTTTCAAGTTTTATTTGCCTGATTCACCTCAATTAAAATCTTTGCTTAATTTCAGCGACTTTGCTGCAATTCCAAATGATACAGTCAGATTATACGATTTGACGAATCACAAGAGAATACTTGTTTATAAAAACAAAAATGGTTATTCAGCATTAATACCTAATTCAGGAAATGAAAAAATATGTTATCTTACTTCTGATCATGCTATCAATCTTGTTTCAACATTGATTCCTGTGGGCTCAAATCAGGCATCTCCGGCACATTTTACAAATTATATCTCCGGTAATTTTTTTAATTCAAATTATATTATTATTACCAATAAACAGTTGATGCAAGGAGCTTCTCAATATAGCGCTTACAGAAATTCTACCGGTTATAAAACATTAACAGCGGATGTTGATGAACTTTATGATCAGTATGCGCATGGAATAGGGAAACATCCATTAGGCATTAGGAATTTTATCAGAAATTGTTATCTAAAATTTTCACAAAAACCAAAATATCTTTTTTTGATTGGAAAAGGATACCGCTCAGGGGACGACAGTCAAGTGAATAGTGAATTCTTATATTATCGGAAAGATCCTTCAATATATAATTTAACTCTTGTACCGGGCTATGGCGCGCCTCCTTCAGATATTTTATTTTCTGTGCATCTGGATGATTCGCTTTATCATCCTGCACTGGCAACCGGAAGGTTAGCTGCAACAAGCAATGCAGACGTTCAATTATATTTGAATAAAGTAAAAGAACATGAACTAGCACTTAAACAATCGCCGGAATGGTTGAAAAATGTATTGCATTTCGGTGGAGGAATAGATGCTTCACAGCAATTTTTGTTTAAACAATATTTGAACAACTATAAACAAACTATTGAAGACACTATGTTTGGCGGTTATGTTAGAAGTTTTTTTAAAACATCGTCATCACCTTTCCAGATCAATCGTTCTGATTCTTTAACAAATATCATTAACAATGGGGTTGCTATCATGACATTCTTCGGACATGCCGCCGGTATTGGCTTTGATGAAAGCATTGATGATCCATCCGAATATAATAATAAAGGGAAGTATCCTTTTTTGCTGGCTAATTCTTGTTTTGCCGGCGATCTTTTTTCTCAATTTCGTAGTTCAAGCGAAACATATATATTGATTCCTGATAAAGGAGCAGTTGCTTATCTTGGCTCTATTTCCAGAGGGATGGATTATTTTTTAAATCTTTTTTCTCAAGAGTTGTACAAAAACATTGCCTATAAAAATTATAATGGATCATTGGGAATTTCCATTCAGAATACAATCAAAAAATTACAACAGAATAATTTTTACTATAAAAATTTGATGTATGATTTTATGTTTCACGGCGATCCGGCATTAACATTATCTGCATTAACCAAGCCTGATTATGCTATAACGCCTCAAAACATTTATTTTTCTCCAGCCAATGTGACTGGAGACATGAAAAATTTTAAAATAAATATTATTGCAACCAATATGGGGAAAGCAATTCATGCAAATTATTTTATCAATATTATCCGCACATACCCTGATGGATCTCAAAAAGACACCACCATCCGCACCGCTGCACCATTGTATAAAGATACTGTTTCAATTACGTTGGATGCCGGTTCATTCAAAGGTGTTGGCTTGAACACGTTTAAAGTCACATTAGACGCTTGGAATGAAATCAGTGAAATATCAAAACTTAATAATACAGCTTCAGTGAATTTGCCTATCAGTTCTTATGATATCACGCCTGTTTATCCTTATGAATACGCTATTGTTCCTTCTTCAAAATTCACACTCAAAGCATATACCGGCGATCCGTTTGCTCCTGTGAGAAATTATATTTTTGAAATTGACACAACAGATTCTTTTATTCATCCGTTGTCAAGCGGAACGATCAGTCATGCCGGTGGTTTGGTGACATGGACTCCGCAATTCACTATTCCGAAAGACAGTACGGTTATTTATTGGCGTGTAGGTATTGATTCTTCTATTTATGGAAAATACAATTGGCGCGAAAGTTCTTTTCAATACATGAATGGCAAGAGTGGATGGGGGCAATCACATTTCTTTCAATTTAAAAAAGACAATTATCAATTCATAAGTTACAATCACCAACAGCGTTCTTTTACTTTTTCTGATGATATAAAATCATTAAATGTGCAAACAGGATATTATCCTTATATTCAATGGCAGGAAGAATTATATAAAATAAACGGAGCCATAATGAGCGAATGGTCTTGTACTGGCGATGAGAACGGCGGAATGAAATTTGCCGTATTAAATCCTACAACTGTCATTCCATGGTATAATACACCAGGCAATGCAGCAAATAATTATACTGGGAAATATAAAAGTTATCAATGCAATAATGATAACATGCGCCCTGATTTTGATTATTTTACAAATAGTGCAGTAGGATTAACACAACAAGAATGGTTTAGCAGAATGAAAGGATTTATTGATTCTGTACCTGTAGGATATTATTTTCTTGCTTTCAGCCATAGAGAACACAATGGGGAACTTTATCCTCCCGATTTAGTAAAAAATTTTAAATCCTGCGGATGTCAAAATATTCATAATGTACAAAATAATTTCCCTTATATATGTTTTGGTAAAAAATACAAAGACACATTACATGCATCTCATGAAGTCATTGCCAATAGCCAGACTCAAATTATTCAACTGGTTGATAGTATTAAAACAAAATGGAATGAAGGACATATTATTTCAACATTAATTGGACCTTCTTTAAAATGGAATTCATTGCATTGGCGCGCTATTCCTAAAGAATATCCGGTTACAGATTCTCTTCGTTTAAAAGTACTTGGAATTAAAATGAATGGAGAAATAGATACTGTTATCAGCAACTTGCCGCCAGTCAAAGATTCTATAGATATTCTAAATCTTCAAACACGTATTGATGCAAAAATTTATCCTTTCATTCAATTAGTTTTTTTTACAAAAGACAATATTAACCGTACACCGGCTTTTCTGAAAAGATGGCAAGTGTTGTATGACGAGGCTCCTGAAACAGCCATTGATCCTTCTTATCTTTTTTCTTTTTATAAAGATACCATTAAAGAGGGAGAAAAAATTAAAATTACTATTGCTACACATAATATCAGCGATTTCAATTTTGCTGATACCATTGTTATCCATTACTGGCTGGTGGATCAGAACAGAACGGTGCATGAAATTGCATACAAAAAAAACCGTTTGCATCCGGCTAATGATATTATTATTGACTCTATCTCATATTCTACAATCGGATTGAGAGGAATGAATAATTTTTGGGTTGAAGTGAATCCAATAAATCCGAAGACAGGACAATATTACCAATCAGAACAATATCATTTCAATAATATTATTTTGAAAAAATTCTTTGTAGGAAAAGATAACATCAATCCTTTACTTGATGTAACTTTTGATGGAATGCATATTCTCAATAATGATATTGTTTCAGGGAAACCGGAAATTCTTATGACATTGAATGATGAAAATAAATATCTTTTACTGAATGATACTTCTTTGTTCAGAATATATTTGAAATCGCCCATTGATGATAGTCCGAAGCGAATTTTTTTCCAAAATCATGGTGTTGAAAACATGAAATTTTCAGCTGCAACTTTACCAAAAAATACTTGTCGAATAGAATGGAATCCTGTTTTTAAAGATGATGGAGAATATGAGCTGCTTATTAAAGCAGTTGACAAATCAGGAAATATTTCAGGCAATGGATATCCTGATGCTACCGGATTACATGATTATGATTATAGTACAACTTTTCAGGTTATAAACAAATCTACAATTACTGAAGTGCTTAATTGGCCTAATCCTTTTTCAACATCAACTCGTTTTGTTTTTATTTTAACCGGAAATGAAGTTCCCACTTATTTTAAAATTCAAATCATGACGATAACTGGTAGAATTGTCAAAGAAATTACACAAGATGAATTTGGTCCGATTCATATTGGACGAAATATTTCCGAATATACTTGGAACGGCACTGACCAGTTTGGCGACCGCTTGGCAAACGGAGTTTATCTCTATCACGTGGTTACTAATATCAATGGAAATAGTATTGAAAAAAGAAATACTGAAGCTGATCACTTCTTTAAAAAAGGCTGGGGCAAAATGTATTTAATGAGATAAGTATATTATTTTGTTTATTTGAACGGAATTATAAAATACATGAAATGAATAAAAAAGTATTTATTACATTAACTATATTAGCAATAATTTATGCCGTTTTATTTGACTTTCTTAGATGGGAACAATATGATACTCCAAGTTTTATTGGAGGAGCCAGATTTTTATTTGGACTAAAAGGTGGATTTGATTATCAATCTCGTTTAACAAAACCGCTTATTCTATTACTGCCGGGCTTCATTGAACTATTAACATCTCTGCATCCGAAATATATATTTATTCTTCAGAATATAGTGTTTTTCTATCTATGTGGAATTTTTATTTGTAAAATAAATCAACTAATTTTTAAAGATGATAAAATTGCATATTTAGGAATGTTAGCTTATACCACATGTCAACCATTTGCTATATATTCGCTTTTTATACTTACGGATGCAGCTGGATGGTTTTTTGGAATATTGGGAATTTATTTAACGCTTAAATGTTTTTCAAATTCTATAATAAAAATTAAAAATGTGCTACTAATAGGTTGTTTAGTAGGATTAGGTTGTCTGATGAAAGAAAGTGCAATTATTGGTATAATATTTTTATTTTCATATATTTTAGTTGCTAAATTTTCTTTTAAAAAGAAGATTGTTTTTTTTACTGCTTCATCTATTGGGTTTATAATTCCACTTATGATTTCTTTTTTAATTATAGAATATTTTTATCATGATTCCATTTTGAAAAGAATATTACAAGCTCATCTGGTAACCCAAAGCGACCACTTTGAGTTAGCACGAATTAAACAAATTTTCAGAATCATAGACATGTATTGGTTTTTATTCTTCATCGGATTAATCAGTGTCTTTAAAATATTAAAACAACAACCTAACAACTATCACTTAAAAAGTATTTTAATAGCAATTGTTCTCATTAGTTTGTTATTACCTATTTGGCCATATTTAATTGATAGAATTTTATTTTTATTAGCTCCATTCTTGATTGTTATTGTAAATTTTGGTGTTTATAAGTTTAAACAATTTGGATTGCCTTTAGTTTTAATAGGAGGATTTCTCAATATCTTTATTTCCTTTATAATCTATAAATTTCAAATACATGGAATTATCATTTGTGGAATTATCCTTTTTTTAATAGTTATAGCTATCTTTGCAATGATCCTGAAAAAATCTAATTATAAAAAGTTTAACTTTAAAGTATTTTAAAACTATCTGAAAAAATGAGTGTTATTGATTTTCTCATAGGTTTCGTTTTGCTTTGGGCTATTTACAGAGGTTTCAGTAAAGGATTTCTTCTAGAAATTGCCAAATTTATCGGATTGCTTGCGGGTATTTGGGGCGCAATACATTTTTCAGGATATATGAATTCTTCTTTAGTTGAAAAATTTAAAATATCCGGACAGGCAGGCATGATTATTTCATTTATTTTAACATTTATTTTTGTCGTTGTTGTCATTTATTTTTTAGCACGATTGCTTGAAAAAGCAATGGATAAATTGGAATTCGGATTTATCAATAGTCTGTTAGGAGCAGCTATTTCAGTAGCGAAATACTCTTTTTTGCTCAGCATACTTTTTTATATTTTAGGATTGACGCATCTTGATAAAATTCTTATTCCTCAAGATACAAGAGCAAAATCTTATTTTTTCAAACCAATTGTTAATTTTGCTCCGACCATCATCCCTAAAATCAAGCAACTTAAATTGAAAGAACAAATTGATAAACTCAATGAAAAAGCTGATGAGTTGCATCCGAAAAAAATCAATCTACATTAATCATGTCTTATATTCTTTATATTGAAACCGCATCTACCAAATGTTCTGTGGCTGTTAGCCATGATAATAAATTGCTTGCTCTAAAAGAATCGGATATAAAAAATTCACATTCTGCTGTTCTCACTCTTTTTATTGATGAAATAATTAAAGAAGCTGGAATCTCAATGAAATCAATTGATGCAGTGGCAGTGAGCAAAGGGCCCGGATCATACACTGGTTTGCGTATAGGTATGTCAACAGCAAAAGGATTGTGTTTCTCACTAGACAAACCATTGATTACCCTCAATACTTTGCAAACAATGGCTTACCGCTTGACACAGGAATATATCAACTCTGAAAAGCAAAATAACAATCTTCTTTTTTGTCCGATGCTTGATGCACGAAGAATGGAAGTATATTATGCGTTATATGATCCGAAAAACAATGAGATCAAGCCAACTGCTGCTGAAATTATTACTCCAGAATTTTTAGAAAATTTATTACCTGATCATAAGATTATATTATTTGGTGATGGCGCTGAAAAATGTAAAGCAGTAATTAATCATGGCAATGCTATGTTTATTGACAATATTTTTCCTTCAGCTGCTGGAATGGTTGAGCTTGCTTTTGAAAAATTCAGCGAAAATCAATTTGAAGATGTTGCTTATTCAGAACCATTTTACTTAAAAGATTTTATTGCCGGAAAGCCCAATGTTAAAGGACTTTATACGGACAAACGATAGAAAAATAAAACTGTGTCATCTGAAATTTTTTGAAAAAAAATAGAAAATGCTGGTAAATATTCCGAAAAAGAAAGTATTGTTGTTGAACTGATTGAAAAAATTAAATCAAAAAGTCTGGTGAATGGCATTCATATGATGACTATTGGCTAGAAAGCAATTATTCCAAGAGTACTTGAAAACTCAGGGTTGGCAAAGAAATCTATATTAACGTATAATTAAAAATATGAAACAATCTGTTCCTTCTGATCTTGAGATAGCACAAGCTGCTGTCCTCCAACCTATAAAAAAAATTGCTGAAAGCCTTGGTATTCATGAAGATATTCTTGAATATTATGGTCGGGATAAAGCAAAACTCCCTTTAAACCTTATTGATGAAGAAAAAATTAAAAAGAGTAAACTCATTTTGGTTACGGCAGTCACGCCAACACCAGCAGGTGAAGGGAAAACAACTACTTCAATAGGTTTAACAGAAGGATTAAATAAGATAGGTAAAAAAGCAATTGTTGTGATTCGTGAACCTTCGTTGGGTCCTGTTTTTGGCATAAAAGGTGGCGCTGCAGGAGGCGGTTATTCTCAAGTGATACCAATGGAAGATATTAATCTTCATTTTACAGGTGATTTCACAGCTGTTGAAAAAGCAAATAATCTGCTTTCTGCTTTGATTGACAATAATCTTCAAAGTAAAACTAGAAGTTTGAATATTGATCCGCGTACCATCGTCTGGAAACGCGTCATGGACATAAACGACCGTGCACTAAGAGATATTGTAATCGGTCTTGGTGGTTCTTCCAATGGCATTCCTCGACAAGATGGATTTAATATTACTCCCGCGTCCGAAGTCATGGCAATCCTTTGTATGTCTAAAGATTTGGACGATCTAAAGCAGCGATGTGCAAATATTTTTATTGGTTTTACTTTCAATAAGAAACCTGTATTTGCCCGTGATTTAAAGGCACAAGGCGCAATGGCTCTTCTATTGAAACATGCCATTAAACCAAATCTTGTACAGACATTGGAAGGAAATCCAGCAATTATACATGGAGGACCATTTGCTAATATTGCTCAAGGAACCAACACCATAGTTGCCACAAAATTAGGGTTGTCTCTTTCTGATTATGTTGTCACAGAAGCCGGATTTGGCGCTGATTTGGGAGCTGAAAAATTTATGAATATCAAATGCGGTTATGCAGGATTAAAACCAGATGGCATTGTGCTTGTTGCAACACTCCGTGCGCTGCGTCATCATGGAGGTGCAAGGAAAGAAGAATATAATATGCCTAGTCTCGAACACATCAAAAAAGGATGCGAAAATCTTGAGAAACATATTGAAAACATGAAGAAATTCGGTATTATTCCTGTTATTGCCATCAATAGTTTTTCAAGTGATTCACAGGAAGAAATTGATTATGTAAATTGTATCTGTGCGAAACATGGCGTAAAAGCTGTGCTTTCTGAATGTTGGGCGAAAGGAGGCGAAGGAACGATTGAACTTGCAAAAGCTATTGTTGAAAATGTTGAGAGCGGGCAGAATAAGTTCAAACCTTTGTATGATTGGAATCTTCCGGTGGAAGATAAAATCAAAATTATTGCGCAAGAAATTTATGGCGCTGAAAACGTTGAATATTCTGTGCAAGCGCGCACTGACCTTAAAACGATCTATCAGCTTGGGTTTGATAAACTCCCTATTTGTATGGCGAAAACACAAAAATCATTTAGCGATAATGAATCAAGGATTGGTCGCCCACGCAATTTCCTGATTACCGTGCGTAAATTTGAATATGCTTCAGGCGCTGGATTCATCATCCCAATTCTCGGAGAAATGATGCGTATGCCCGGATTGCCGTCTGTTCCTGCAGCAGAAGGTATGGATATTGACAACAATGGTACAATTTCAGGATTATCATAATTTAATTCCTGTTACGTTAGGCAATATTATAGGAGGATCATTTTTTGTTGGAAGTATGTATTTTTTTGTATATCAAAAAGAAATAAAAAGTTCATTTCTTTCTTTTTAAAATCTCCAAAAGCCATATCAACTCACTGGTTCAGCTAACTATTTTTTTAAGATTATTTTTAATCTTCTTAAATTATATATTTATAAATCTTTTGTATATTTGATTTATAAAATAAATAATTCAAAAGTGGGAAACTTGATTTTTTTATGAATATATAAACAAGTTGTCCTAGTTGGCGTGGATTTAGCAAAGTGTAATTCATGCCTATAAAAATTGCTGGTTGCAAATCAGCGATAGCAGAGAATTTTTTTGACGGATGTAAATAACAAAATAAAAAATAATTATTGATAACATTTTAATAATTTAAAATCTAAATCTATGGCAAGCGTAAGCATATACCTCAATTTCCCTCGCAATACAGAGGAAGTATTTAATTTTTATAAAACTGTTTTCGGTGGCGAATTTAGTGGCGGTGGCATTGGTCGTTTCGGCGATTTCCCTCCACCTGAAGGCATGCCGCCATTGGCAAAAGAAGATAAAAATTTAATTATGCACATTGAATTACCTATCCTTGGCGGACATATATTGATGGGCACTGATGCACCTGAATCCATGGGATTTGATGTAAAATTCGGAAACAATATGCATATCTGTCTTGATCCTGATACAAGAGCAGAAACAAAAAAATTGTTTGACGCATTATCTGCCGGAGGCAAAGTTACAATGGATTTGCAAGTCATGTTCTGGGGCGCATACTATGGACGCTGCACAGACAAATATGGCGTGCAATGGATGTTCAATTGTGCCGGAAAATAAAATTTAAAACCTATGGAAACATCAGGAAAAACAGCTATTACGGTGCAAACAAAAATCAATGCTCCGATAGAATTAGTTTGGAAATATTGGACAACATCTGAAGACATTATCAAATGGAATAATGCTTCTGATGAATGGCACACGCCACGTGCAGAAAATGATTTACAAGAAGGTGGTCGTTTTAATTATAGAATGGAAGCCAGAGACGGAAGTGTGGGCTTTGATTTTAGTGGAGTTTACGATAAAATAAAAATTAATGAATTAATTGAATATACTATTGGCGATGGAAGAAAAGTAAAAATTGTTTTCTCGCCATTAGGCAACAACACTGAAATTATTGAAACCTTTGAAGTTGAAAGTATCAATTCTATTGACTTGCAGCGTAGCGGATGGCAAGCGATTCTGGATAACTTTAAAAAATATATTGAGTCTAAATAAAAAACTTTTAAAATTAAAATCATGACAAATCCTTTTTCAATCTGTCTTTGGTTTGACGATCAAGCAGAAGAAGCTGCAAATTTTTATACTTCAATTTTTAAACACTCAAAGATTGAAAACATCAGTCGTTACGGCAAAGAAGGGTTTGAAATTCACGGAAAGAAGGAAGGTACAGCGATGACTGTCAGTTTTCAAATCAATGGACAATCGTTCACCGCATTGAATGGCGGACCAATATTCAAATTTACTGAAGCTGTTTCCTTTCAGGTTTTTTGTGAAACACAGGAAGAGATAGATAATTATTGGAATAAACTTACAGAAGGCGGACAGGAAGGGCAGTGTGGCTGGCTTAAAGATAAATTTGGCATATCATGGCAAATCATTCCAACCATACTTTCAACATTGATGAGCGACCCATCAAAATCGGAAAAAGTAACTAAAGCTTTTTTGCAAATGAAAAAATTTGATATTGAAAAACTATTGCAGGCGTAAGCTTATAGCTATATACTTTTAGGGAATATTTATTTGTAAAAAAAGATAAGATTTAATTTGACCACAACAGAAAATATGTTATCACGAATAGAGACTTTATCTGAAAAAAAATTAGTAGGTAAACGGATGAAAATGACTTTTGCCAACAACAAAACAAGAGAGTTGTGGCAAATTTTTATGCCCCAAAGGAAAAAAATTATGAATGTTTTAACTACTGATTTATTTTCTTTACAGAACTATGATAATTCATTTGATTTTAAGAATTTCAACCCTGATGCAGTATTTGAAAAATGGGCGGCTGTTGAAGTTGCAGATTTTAATTCAATTCCTGATGGGATGGAATCTTATCTTTTGACAAGCGGACTATATGCAGTGTTTATCCACAAAGGCGCTGCAAACGAAGGTGCAAAAACATTTCAATATATTTTTGGAACATGGTTGCCAGCTTCTGATTATTTATTAGATAATAGGCCTCATTTTGAAGTATTAGGAGGAAAATACAAGAACGATGATCCGAGTTCTGAAGAAGAAATTTGGATACCAATAAAAAGAAAGTAAACTGAAGGAATTGTTTTTGAATTAAATTGAGGTTTTGTGAAAAGGTTGAATGT
>Ga0209697_10002767_pt1 | contig 24643 bp, 14 predicted proteins | sample AliMusrvi5mmetaG_FD_184115 | JGI IMG/M metagenome (GOLD analysis project Ga0209697, IMG submission 184115) | Freshwater lake bacterial and archeal communities from Alinen Mustajarvi, Finland, to study Microbial Dark Matter (Phase II) - Alinen... | ecosystem: Environmental > Aquatic > Freshwater...
CCATGGCATATTCCATCAGGTTGATGATGCCGTCGTTATCCGGATCGGCGCTGTCGCCGCTGATCGCCGGATCGGCCAAGTCAGCGGTGGAGAAATGGATCAGTTTCCAAATCGTGTAGGGTGGCGGATCGGGCACCGCGATTTCCAGAATCGCCGAAGTGCCGGGAATTCCATTGACAAATACCGTCACCAGCGCAGCCCCCAAGGGGAAATCCGGGAAACCCGGGATAGCCGTCACCGTGAAAGCGCCGGCCGACCAACTCGCCGGTTTGAGAACCGTGGTGAGTCCGCTATCCAAGGCACGCAACTGGACCACCGGCGCGTCGCTCGATGAGTTCTGGGTGCCATTGCCGCCGGAAGCGCCGGAGATTCCGCGGAATTGGCTGCCGCCGAGCGCCAGGCTCGCCCCTGGCAAGAGCGTGGTTGGAGCACTGGTGATAAGCGGTTGGGATGCAGTGCTGAAACCCAGGCCCACCTCATAGGACTCTGCGCCGTTCAAGACGCCGGAACTGCCGCTGCCACCAAGCGCGAGCACCCGGCCGTTGGCCAGCAGCGTGGCGGTATGGGACTCACGCTTGGTGCCGAGATAGCCGGTGGCTTGCCAGGTTCCGGCGGCCGGATCATACAACTCCGCGGTATCCGTGATCCCGCCGGCGCCGGTGCCGCCGCTGATGAGCACCTTGCCATTCGGCAGCAAGGTGGCGGCATGGCCGGCACGGGCGGTGACAAGATTCGCGGTGGTGCTCCAGGTTCCCGCGCCGGGAGTGTAGAGTTGCGTGCTGTTTTGATAGATGGTGCCATTGACTCCTCCAGCCACCAGCACCTTGCCGCCCGGCAGCAAGGTGGTGGTGTGGCTCTTGCGGGCGCTCGCCAAACCTCCGGTGGTCGACCACGTTCGCGTGGCCGGATCATATAACTCCGCAGTGGCCAGCGCGCCGCCGTTGTCGCCCGCGGTGACCAACACCATGCCTCCTGTTAGCAAAGTGGCGGCGTGTGAATTCCGGGCCGTGGCCATTGCTCCGGCAAGCGACCAGATGCTGGTCACGGGATCATAGATTTCCGCGCTGGCAAGCGAGCCGCTGTCATCCCGGCCGCCGGCAACGAGCACCCTGCCATCGGTTAACAACGTGGCGGTGTGCAAGTAGCGCGCGGCGCTCAGACTGCCGGCGGGAGCCCAGACGCCCACCACGGGATCATACAGCTCTGCGCTGGCAAGGGCCGCGCCATTGCGCCCGCCGACGACGAGCACCTTGCCATTGGCCAGCAGGGTCGCGGTGTGGTCGCGCCGCGCGCTGAGCATCGGGACGCCGGGGCTCCACGCCCCCGTGCCGGCATTTCGAAGCTCGGTGCTTGAATAAGCGAGTGTGCCATCCCAGCCGCCCGCCGCCAGCACCCTGCCATCCGCCATCAGGGTGGCCGTATGCCGGGTGCGGGCGGTAGCCACCGCCGTCGCCCCCGACCATGAGCCAAGCGCGGAATCATATAATTCCACCGTGTTGAGAACATACAATGCCGTAAAGGAGGTACCCGGATCGCTATATCCGCCGGTGATCACGACCTTGCCATTGGCCAACACGGTGGCGGTGTGGTCCCAGCGTTTGCCGATCAACGAGGGAACCAACGTCGCCCATGTGCCGGCCAGCGGATCGTAGATGTCCGCGGCGGCAATCACGCCGGGAAGCCCCGACACCAGACCCCTGCCACCCGCAAAGAGCACCCGGCCATTGGGCAGCAAACTGGCGGTGTGCTGGTAGCGACCGGTGTTCATCGTGCCGGCGGTTGACCAGGTTTGGTTGGCTGGATCATACAACTCAGCACTGGCAAAAATGGTGCTGAAGTTCCACCCGCCTGCGACCAGGACCTTGCCGTTGGGCAACAGGGTCGCGCTGTGATTGCACCGGGCGGTGGTCAGCGATCCCGTGGTTGCCGTCCACGTGCCAGCGACTGGATCATACAACTCCGCGCTGGCCAGCGGGGCGGTGCCGCCCACTCCGCCGAGCACCCCCTGCCCGCCGCTCACCAGCACTTTGCCATCCGCCAGCGCGGTGGCGGCAAGGAAGCAGCGACTGGATTTCATGGTCCCGGTCGCGGACCAGGTCGCCGCTATTGGATCATACAGCACCGCAGTTGCCAAAATGGCCCCTACCGTAGTTTGTCCACCGGTCAACAAGACCTTGCCGTTGGCCAACAAGGTGGCGGAGTGCGAGGTGCGAGCGGCAGGAAGGGTTCCGCCTGTGCTCCATGTGCCGGTGACCGGATCATACAATTCCGCGCTGGCCAGCGGATTGGGATTGCCCCCGCCGGCGACCAGCACCTTGCCATTGGGCAACAGGGTGGCGGTGTGGTTCATGCGCCCGACACTCATAGCCCCGGTGGCGGTCCACGCGCCGGTGGCCGGATCATATAACTCGGCCGAGGTTAGGAATGCGTCGGACTTGCCGCCGGCCACCAGGATTTTGCCGTTGTTCAACAGGGTGGCGGTATGATAGCGGCGTTTTCCAGCCATGGCCGTGCCGGCGGAAAACTGTGAGGGACCGCTCAATACCAGCGTCCCGGTCGCACTGCCGGTGAAGCTCGGATCGATCATCGTCGCCACCACCGCGTAGGTGCCGATCGCGCTCGGTGCGGTGGTCGAGCCGTTATACGTGATCGTCACCGCCAGCCCCGGCGGGGTCGTGGTGGCCGTCACGCTCTTCGGGGTGCCGTCAAAGGCTTGCGAGAGTCCGCTGAGACTGATGGGGGCGGCGGCCTTCGCAACTTGTGTTAGAATGGCATTGGATATGCCATTGACCGTCAGGGTCAGGATCGCGGTGCCGGCCGGCAAACCCACAAAGGCGGCGGAACTGAACGAGGTGTCCGTCCAAGCGGTGGTGGCGGGAGCCACGGTGCGGCCGCTTTCCACATTGAGAAGCTGCACGGTGGGGAGATTGCCGGGAGCGTCCTGGGTGTTGCCGGAGGAGGCGCCGGAGACACCGCGGAAGCGGCTGCCGGCGAGTGACAACCCGCTGCCCAGCGGGATGGCTGATGCCAGCGCGTTGATCTGCGGCCGCCATGCGCTCTGATAACCCAGTCCGCTATCATACAACTCCGCACTGGCTAGACAGGTGCCGCCGTCCGACCCGCCGGCGATGTACACCCTGCCATCCGGCAGTAGCGTGGCGCTGTGATTCTGTCGCGCGCTGCCGAGCAGGCCGCCGCCGATCCAGCCCGCCGTTGCAGGATCATACAACTCCACACTGGCAAGGGCTGTGCCGGCAGCGACACCGCCGGCCACCAGCACCTTGCCCGTGGGCAGCAGGGTCGCGGTGTGTGCGCCGCGTGCTTCGGCGAGCGCGCCCGTGTCGGTCCACAGCCCCGTGGCCGGATCATACAACTCGGAACTTGCTAGATAAGTGGTTCCGGACACGCCGCCCGTCACCAACACCCTGCCATCCGCCAGCAACGTTGCGGTGTGACCGCTGCGGGCGTTGGCAAGCGCCCCGGTGCCGCTCCAGGTGCCGGCGGTGGGATCATACAAGAACGCGGTGGCCACGGCGGCGGCACCGTTTTTCCCACCGACGACGAGCACCTTGCCACCGGCCAGGAGAGTGGCGGTGTGTTCCTGACGCGGAGCACCCAACGCGGTGGTGCCCGTCCAGGTGCCGCTGGATGGATTGTAGAGTTCGGCGGTGGCGATGGATGCCCCGTTGGAACCACCTGCCACCAGCACCCTGCCATCTAGCAGAACCGTGGCACTGTGAAACTCACGGCTGCCCGCCATGTTGCCGGTGCCGCTCCAAGCGCCCGTTGCAGGGTCGAACAGTTCCGCGCTGGCAAGGGGCGTGCCTCCGCTGTCGCCACCGGCCACCAATACTTTGCCGGTTTGCAGTTGGCTGAGGGTGTGCCCCGCGCGTGGGGCGGCCATCGGATTGCCAGCCGCGGCGGGGCCACCCGCCGGATCGTAAAGGTCGGCGGTGGCGAGGGTTGTTCCGTTAGAACCGCCCGCCAGCAACACCAGTCCGTTGGCCGTCAGGCACGCCGTCTGTTGGGCGCGTGCGGCAGGCAGGGCGCCGGCCGCGCCGGCAATTCCGGTGGCCGTATCCAACACCTCGGTGCTCGCCAGCGAGAGGCGGCTGACGTCGTTCCAGCCCCCGGTGATGATGAGTTTGCCATTGGGCAGCAGAGCGGTGGTGTGATCCATTCGGGCGGTGGCAAGCGACCCCAGCGCGCTCCAGGTGCCGGAGAGGTAGTCGTATTGCTCCGCGCTGGTCAGCGTCCCGCTTGTGGTGTTGTACCCACCGAGCACCAGCAGTTTTCCGTTGGGTAACAAATTGGCGCTGTGATCGAAGCGTGCGGTACTCGGCCCCGCGGTGCCCGCCCAGGTGCCGCTGGACGGATCATACAGCCGCGCCGTGGCCAGCGCCGCACCGCTGTTGGCTCTGCCGCCGACGACAAGCACCCTGCCATCGGGCAGCAGGGTGGCGGTGTGATAGGATGCTGGCGCAGCCAAGGAGCCGGCGGCCGCCCAGGTGCCGCTGGTTGGATTATAAACCTCGGCGCGGGCGGTGGTGCTGTTAGAGCCGCCCGTTTCGCCGCCGGTGACGAGCACCCTGCCATCGGCCAGCAGGGTGGCGGTATGATTGTCGGTGCCACTGGTCATCGATCCGGTGGCTGTCCAGATGCCGGTGGCCGGGTCATACAGCTCCGCGCTGGAGGTGCAACCGTTGCCGTCATAGCCGCCGGCCACCAGCACCTTGCCATTGGCGAGCAAGGTGGCGGTGTGGGAATCGCGGGCATGGGTCATGGCGCCGGTGCTCGTCCAAGTGCCGGCGATCGGATCGTACAGGACGGCACTGGAAATCGTCTGGGTTCCGGTGAAGCCGCCGGCCACCAGCACCTTGCCATTGAGCAGCGGGGTGGCACTGTGCAAAAAGCGGGCGGTGGCAAGCGCCGCCCCTGCCGTCCAGGTGTTGGCGGCTGGATCATACAACTCGGTGCTGGCAAGCGCGTTGAAATCCACATCATGGCCCCCGGCCACCAGCACCTTGCCGGTGGGCAGCAACGTCATGGTCAGCGACTCCCGCGCCGTGGCAAGCGCATTGCCACCGCCCCATGACACGGCTTGCGCCCGTTGGACACAGTTCAGGCCGAAGATCAGCGATAGCCAAACGAAGGCGCATGGACGGAGCGAATGAAAAATCTTGTTCATGTAAGGATGATACTCTGAAAAACCGGGGGCGGCGGTATTTCTAGGGTTGCACGCGCGATTTTCCAGTTTCTTTTCAATTATCCGCCTTCAACGGGCCCCGACGGTCGAGAAACCCGCGAATTCTCCCCAAGGCACGGGCATTTCCTCGCAGCTTTTCAGTTTCTCATCACCTCGCGCTTGCGCTGGGGGCGCTGCTGGCCTTCACTCGGCCATGAATCGCCCCGACGGACGCCAACCCGACCAACTTCGCAGCATTTCCTTCATTCCCAACGTGGCGCCCCATGCCACCGGCTCCGTGCTGGTGTCGTTCGGCGACACCCGGGTGATTTGTTCGGCCACCGTCGAGGAGGATGTGCCGCGCTGGATGCGTGCCCAGCGGGTCGATGGCGGTTGGCTCAGTGCCGAGTATGCGATGCTGCCCTACTCCACCCTCGAACGCAAACCACGCGATATTTCCCGCGGCAAACTCGATGGTCGCTCGTCCGAAATCCAGCGCCTCATCGGCCGCGCCCTGCGTGCCGTGGTCGATTTGAAAAAAGTCGGCCAGCGCACGATCTGGGTCGATTGCGACGTCCTGCAAGCCGATGGCGGCACCCGCACCGCCTCGGTCACCGGCGGCTGCGTGGCGGTGGCCATCGCCCTAAACCGTCTCATCGCCACCGGCAAAATCCGCGATTTCCCTCTCAAGAAACTCGTCGCCGCCGTATCCGCTGGCGTCTATGAGGGGGTGCCGGTGCTGGATTTGAACTATCCGGAGGACAAGGCCGCCACGGTGGACTTCAACGTGGTGATGACCGAAAACTCCGAGTTTGTCGAAATCCAGGGCAGCGGCGAGGAGGCGGTGTTTTCCGCCGCGGAAATGACCGCCATGTTAGAGCTGTCCCGCGGTGGCATCGCCGAACTCATCACCCTGCAAAAGCAAGCCATCCTCGCCGCCGACCGCGCCGCCCCGGCGGACCTCGCCGCCCTCGCCGCCGCCTTCGGGCGGTGAAGGGAGGACAGGCGGCCTCGCCTGTCAGGGGCAACAGCCGTCCCGGATGTTGTGATTGAGATGAAAAGGTCCAACCCTTCACGGGCCCGTCACCTTGAGGCGAACGAAGCGCTTCGGATCATTCGCCGGCAGGGTGTATTGCAAGGGGCTTGCGTCGCTGAGGTTGGGATCGCCTAACAAAACATCCGTCCAAGCGTGCAAATCCGGCGACGTTTGCACCGCGTAATCCGTGCCGTAGCTGCCGGTGTAAGCCGCGCCCTTCGGCCAGGTGAGTTTGCCCGCGACGATGCCCGGACAAGCGGTGAAGCCCGAACCGGTATTGCCCATGAAAAATTCGACGCCGTTGGGAATGCCGTCCAGATCGTGATCCAGGTTTGCGGCCTGTCCGCCCGCGTGGAGGACCGCCCATGCGGCGTAGCCCGCAGGTTCCTCAAGCCATATCTCATTGGCTCCGGTTCCCTGATTGTATTTCACCTCATATCCGGCGGGCACGCTGGCGAAGGCGCCGGTGAGCGAGGTATAACTCGCGATCACGTAATGCGGCTGGGTGAACCCGCCAGCCAGAAGTGAAACATTCAAGGAGGCTCCGGTGAGGTTGAGTGAGCCGGTCACCGCGAGTTTGTCGGCAGCGGTCCCGTCGATCTCACAGCGATAATGTCCGGCCAGCACAAGGTTGCCGGTGCTGAGGGTGCCCACACCGGCGCCGGGAGCGATGCTGCCGTTCACCGCCACCGCTCCCGTGATGGCGCCGGTGCCGCCGAGAACGCCGGCGGCGGCGACGGTGACAACTCCGTTGCCGAGCGAACCGTTTTCTAACAATGTTCCGGAGCTGACGGTTACGCCACCGCCTAAGGTATTTTGCCCGCTGAGCGTCAGCGTGCCCGTGCCATTCTGGATCAAGCCGCCGCTGCCACTGATGATTCCACTCAAGGTCTGTGCCGCCGAACTGTCATAGTTGAAAGTGCAACCCGTCGCGAGAGAAATGGCCCCGGCGTACGTGCCGTTACCCAGTCGGCCGGCACCGCCAATCGTCAACATGCCGCCATGGAGGGTCGTATCGCCGGCGTATGTGTTAGAGAACGTCAGCACGAGGCTGCCGAGGCCCTTTTTGGAGAGTCCGCCACTGTTGCGAACCGCACCGACAAGGCCGTTGATGACAAGCGTGTTGCCGGTGTCCACGTTGAACACGGCGGGCACGACATCGCGTGCCGAGACGCCGATGTTGATGGTGTTGGTGCCCGCGCCCGAAGAACTGATTCCATAGGTGTAAAAGTCTTGCGAAGTGGCGTTGCCGGCGATGGTCCAACCGGCGGTGGCGAATTGGACGCTGTTGATGGAGGTTTCACCGGACTTGGCGGTGACGGTCATCGGCGCGATGACGCTGCCGTCGAAACACGCGAAGTTGCCACTATCAATGTTGCCGGGCGGCGGGCCTTGCGGGGTCCAATTGCCGGGGGTGTTCCAAAGGTTGTCAGCGTTGGCGTTTTTCCAGACATATCGGCCCGGCACGCTCAACGGATAGAGGCCGTTCGTGTATGAACTGTTCCCGGCATAGAGGTTCGCCGTGCCGGAAGGATTGATGATCTTGGCGTTGACTGCGCCACCGGGAATGGTCAGCAGGTTTTGGCTGTTGGCTGCGAGGCTGGATAGGTCAACGGATTGCAGGAGGCCGCCCGTGCCGTCCAGGAACTGGAGCGAGAATCCGCTGGCGTCGTCGTTGCCGAGGTTCCAAACGTTGAGTTGGCCGCTGGCGGGGAGTGATAGATATATGAGCGGCTTGAGAAAGTAATCCTCGATCGCTTGATCGGTCGCGGTGAGCAAACCCGGATCCGGTGCGAAGATGGCGATCCCGTTGGCCTCGGGCGCGGCCAGGCGCAGCAACGCCATATCGGCACGCACCGCGGCGGCGCTGGTCAACGGTGCGTTGCCGGGCCAGATGCCGAGGATCGCTTGGTTTTGCAGACCATAGGAACGCACGGCCGCCCACCGGCTCACATGCAGGTTCCAATTGCCAGTGTAGTCCTCGACGAGAACCATGACATTGTTGGATTTGAGAATCGCCGCATCGGCGGCAAAGCCGGAGCCGAAGCCGGAGGACCAGAGGCCAATGGCATAGTTCGCGCCACGTGCCTGGCGCTCCAGCGCTGCGGCCTGAACGATCGGGTCGGTCGGGAAACCGGCCTCGCAGTATGCTTCATCAATGGCCATCCCGCCGGCGCTGTCGGCATAACTCCAACCGTTCGTCCAATCCGCGGCTTGTGTCCACCAATGCCCATCCACGCCACGCGAATACGCTTCGCCGCCAGTCCACTCCACCGTGGTCACACCCCGCGCCTGCCAATCGGCTCCGCCCGACATCACTGTGGTGACATTCGCCTGCGCGAGCGTGGCGCTCCACCAGTGAAACGTCATGGGCCGGGCGCTAACCCACAGCGTCTGTGTCGCCGCGCCGCTACTCACCGTGTACTTCCCGTAGCGGGTCGGAGTCCACGCCGCCTGGCTGGCGGCGTTGGCAGGCAGTTGCGTGGCGACACCGTGCGCATCGGTGACAGTGATGATGCCCCCCGTGCCCAAGCCGGGCACGGTGATCGTCACGGTCTGACCCGTGACCGGCATGGCTGCGGAAAGCTGGATGGTCTGGCCGTGGCCGATGTCGGCGGCGAGGATGACCGGCAGGGCCATGAGCGCTGCGAAGAGTGTCGGGTTCATTTTCACCAAGACCGAAACATAGCCGTCCATTCCGCCATGACAAGGATTTTGGGATCATCCGATGCTGGTGTGATGAAAATATCCGGCGATCTGAAAAAAGACACGAGGATCGCGGTTCGTGGATCACCGCGAATCGGGCCGGTCACGCTTGCGGGACATGACATGCCGCCCGTTCTAACACTTCATGAACGCCTCGACCTTGGCCATGATCGCGCTCTCGCTGCCGGGGACGCTGAGCACGTCGCACTCGCTGCCGAGGATGAAGGGGTGGCCGGTGGCTTGCATCTTGTCTAACAACTCACGGGCCAGCCGCCCGACCTCGGCGACGGTGAGTTGGGATGCGGGGAAGCGCTTGGTGGGCAGATTGCCATAGAGCACGGTGGATTTGGGGACCCACGCGGTGTCTTCCCACAACAGGCGCGAGCAGCCGAAGCTGAGCATGGCGGCATCCAGCGCGGCGAAGCGTTGGACCATGCCGGTGGTGAGTTCGCCGCAATCATGGAAGACCAAATCCACGCCGCGCGAGTCGAACAGCGCCTTGATCCGGCGCATCGGGGCGGTCACATAGCGGTCGAAGATCTCATATCCATTGGCGAGTTGGTTGGGCGAGAAATAGACGAGGTTGGCGGCGGGCTCGCAAACGATCATCGCCTTGGCCCCGGCATCGATTTGCGCGGAGAAATACCGCAGGATCAGCTCGGTGCCAAGGTCCATGGCGCGCTCGATGAGCGCCACCTCCGGCTCGTCGTGCGCCGTCAAGCCGGTGCCGGCCAGAAATACCGGCGTGATCGGATCGCTGATGAGTTTGGTCATCAGCGAAAACGGTCCGATGCCCATGCCCATCGGCACCAATCCGGGGTATTTTGCCACCTGGCGGATCGCCTCAAGAGTCGCCCGCATCCGCGGCGTCAACTCGAAGTCCGGAGCATCCGCGGGCAGTTCCTTGAAGTGAAACGAATCAATCTCCGCGGCGGCAATGCTGCGGGCGGCAAGCATGGCCTCCTTTTCCAGTTTGAGGTCCATCAGCGGCACGGCCAGCGGCGTGTTGAAGCGGCCCGCGGTTCTAACCACCACCTCGCCGAGGCGCTCCCCATCGAGCAGGACGGCGGCGTGATCGGGCTCCTCTTGCAGGACCAGATGGGTTCCGATGGGCATCCGCAGCCCGGCCTCGGCAAGACCAAGATAATAACTTCGCTCCATGGCGTCGGGGCGCGTCAGCAGGCCTCGGCCAGACACAGCGCCAGATCCACTGCGCTGGCGGCATCCTGGCTGTAGCCATCAGCCCCGATCTCATCGGAATACTCCTGGGTCACCGGAGCGCCGCCGACCATGATCTTGGCGCCGGTGAGGCCGGCGTCGCGCACGGCTTGCACGGTGAGCTTCATCGCCGGCATTGTGGTGGTTAGAAGGGCGGACAGGCAGATCAATTGGGCGTTGTGTTCCTGGGCGGCGGCCACGAACTTTTCCGGCGGCACATTGGTGCCCAGATCAACAATGCCGAAGTTGGCACCCTTGAGCATCATGGCCACCAGGTTCTTGCCGATGTCGTGAAGGTCGCCTTGCACGGTGCCGATCACGGCGGTGTATTTCGGCTTGATGCCGGCTGCGGCGAGTAACGGTTCGAGAATGCCCATGCATTCCTTCATCGCCCGCGCGGCAATCAACATCTCCGGCACGAAGACTTCGTTGTTCTTGAATTTCTCACCGATGCTGGCCATCCCCGGCACCAGTCCCTGCTCGACGATTTCGAGCGGCTTGAGTCCTTGCTCGAGGAGCGCTTGGGTGCAAAGCTTGGCGTCGTTGCGTTTGCCGCCTTCGACGGCCAGCGCGAGTTCTGATAGAGTGTTCATGGATCAAGGGAGGTTGGGGCTTCGATCAATTCCTCGAGGGGGCGACCGCACGCTCGGCACGCGAACCAGCCGCGGCCAACGCCATCACACCCGCAAACAGCGCCATGAAGCCCCAGTCGCCCAGCATCGAACCGCGCAGGAACGGCAGGCCCGCCACATAACATTCGACCAATCCGGCGACGGATTTCGGATAGGGCTGGCCGGACAGGCTGAGCCCGGTGAGCCAGACACCGAAGTTGCTCACCGCATAGAAGAAAAACGGCACGGCCAAGGCTCCGCCAAACTGGATTTTCCAGCCCTTGTTGCGGATCGCCAGCGCCGCCATGCCAATCATGAGAAAGGCGACGTAGTCCAACAGGCGCGGCGCGTGGAACGCGGCATAACCCATCCGGGTGTTGAGCACCCAATCGCTCAGCACCAGCGCCAGCACCGGCACCACCAGCGCCAAGCGCCGGTTGAGGAACAGCCCGCCCATCAATGCGAACGCGCCAATGGGCGCCACATTCTCCGGATGGGGCATGAAACGAAAGGCGATCATCGCCACGACAAGTGAAATTAGTGAAACGGTTGCTGACATGGGGGGGCTTGGTTAGGGCAAGGAGAATGACAGGCAATCTCCCGCCCGTATAGTGAATTTAACGGATTCTTTGGTGAATTTGGCGGTGCCAGGGACGTCAAGAGGGTTTCCGGGACTTGGGTGAGAGATGGAGGGTTGAACCCGAACTCCGAATTTTGATTTGAAATATCGGTTAGATTGACCACCGATTACACGGATTTCACAGATTGGAATTGGTTCCATTTGCAACTTCTCCGAAGTTACAAATGGTGCGGAAATCCATACCAGAAAATCCGTGTAATCCGTGTAATCTGTGGTTTCAAGAACGAATCCTGGATTTCAACTTCCGTTTTCGGCTTGAACGTCGGGCGGTTTGCCGACTCCCGCGTTGGGCCCGCGCGACGCGTCCGGACCTGTGGCAAGACCAAGCGGGCTCGACGTTGATTGCGCAGTTGCCCGGCGGCGAGACGCCGCCAGCACGGCCTGCCGCGAGACGCGGCAGCCACCAACTGGAATGGGCGTTCCTTTCTCCCGCGTTGTGACCAACGCGCCTACCAACGCGCCCACAAACCGTTAGAACTCGCAGTTCCCCGGCGTCCTGGCGAACGGGATCACGTCGCGGATGTTGGCCATTCCGGTGACGAACATCAGCATTCGCTCGAAGCCCATGCCGAATCCCGCGTGCGGCACGCTGCCGAATTTGCGCAAGTCCGCATACCAAGCGTAGGCGTCCGGATTGAGGCCGTGCTTGGCGAAGTTGCCTAACAAAACATCCAGGCGTTCCTCGCGCTGGCTGCCGCCGACGATCTCGCCGATGCCGGGAACCAGCACGTCCATCGCGGTGACGGTCTTGTCGTCGTCATTGAGGCGCATGTAGAACGGTTTGATTTCCTTCGGATAGTTGAAGACGGTGACCGGCTTCCTGCAATGTTCCTCGGTGAGCCAGCGCTCGTGTTCGGATTGCAGGTTGAGACCGTAAGCCACCTGGTAATCGAAGGTCCTGCCGCTGCCTTCTAGCAAGGTCACGGCATCGGTGTAGCTAATCCGCTCAAATGGCCGGCTCGCCACAAACTCGAGGCGCTCGCGCAGGCCCTTGTCCACGAACTTCTCGAAGATCGCCAAATCGCCCTCGTGGTTTTCCAGCGCGTCATTGACCAGATACTTCACCAGCGACTCGGCCAGATCCATGTCGCCGGCCAGATCGCAGAACGCCACTTCCGGTTCGATCATCCAGAACTCGGCGGCATGGCGCGAGGTGTTGGAGTTTTCCGCCCTGAAGGTGGGGCCGAAGGTGTATATGTTAGACAGGGCGCAGGCGAAGGTTTCGCCCTCGAGCTGGCCGCTGACGGTTAGAAACGCGCGTTTGCCGAAGAAGTCCCCGGCATCCTGTGAGATCCGGTTGTCCGGCAGGGTCGTCACCCGGAACATCTCGCCGGCACCCTCGCAATCGCTGGCGGTGATGATCGGGGTGTGGACATAGATGAAATCGCGCTCTTGGAAGAACCGGTGCACCGCGTAGGCCAGGCGGCTGCGCATCCGGAACACCGCGCCGTAAAGGTTGGTGCGGGGCCGCAGGTGGGCGATGGAGCGCAGGAATTCCGCACTGTGGCCCTTTTTCTGCAGCGGATAGTCATCGGGCGCCTCGCCTAACAGCTTGAGCGACGCCGCCCGCATTTCCCAGCGCTGGCCGGCGGCGGGGGACGGGATGAGTTTGCCGCGCACCTCCACGGAGGCGCCGGTACTCATTTTGGCGATCGCCTCGTAGCCGGGGATGGCGGCATCGGCCACGATCTGGAGGTTGCCGAGGCAGGTGCCGTCGTTGAGTTCGATGAAGGAAAACGCCTTGGCATCCCGCCTGGTGCGGATCCAGCCGGCCACATGGAGATCGTCACAGGGAGCCTCGCGTTGCAAGACATGCTTGATGAGAATGCGCATGGCCGGGAGTAGAGCCAATCCCCGCCCGCTTGTCAAAGCGTGCGGGGAGAGAAAATCGCCGGTGGGACAACCGCCTCATTTGCCGCCGAACGGATCTTCGGGAGCACCCGCGGTGGCGCCGGGAACGCCGCCGGTGGCATCGGCCGAGTCGTCGGCGATGATGTCATCCAGCAGGCGCTTGATGCCGGCTTCCGCCAGATCGCTGCGCGGATAGATGGCGCGGGCCTTGAGGTACCAAGCCATGGCGGTGCCGGTTTGTTTGGGCGTGGTGCGGGATTCGAACTGGTGGGCGCGGTCCAGCGCCTTGGTGAAATCGGCGACCTTGGGGGCTAACAACTCGAGTTCGCGGCCGAGTTTGGGGTCATCGGGGAATTGTTCCCGCAGCTCGGCGAGCTGCTCCCAGGCGGCGTAGTTCTGGCCGACCTTGCCAAACTCGGTGGCCTTGCCGAGGGCCGTCTCGATCTTGGTTAGATTGGTCATGATTTGCTTGAAGGCATCCTCGCGCTTGGCATCGCCCTGGATGACGGGTGCGAATTCATACTGGCGCTTGGCGATCTCGCGGTAGTTGCCTTCGCTCAGCAGGCGGTCGAAGTCGTTGCGGGCGGTGAGCAGCGGGCTCTTGTCCTTGATGAGCTTGCGGAACTCATCGAGTTTTGGATTGGTGGGCCAAATCTCGGTGGCGGCGCGGATTTTCTCGGCGGCCTTGTCGTTTTCCTGGGCCAGCAGGTGGGCTTTGGCCTCATCGATGGCCAGGTCCGAGGCGAGCGAGTAGCCGGAGATGGCGGCGTCCATTTTGGAGGAGGGAAAATCCTTGGCGGTGGTCTTGAGGCGGGTGGCGAGTTCCTTGGCCTTGGTGAAGTCATGGGCTTGCACGGCACCGTAGACCTCATTGAGATCGCGCGAATAAGTTAGAACCTTGAGCTTCTTGTCCAAGGGCAGGGTGGCGACCGGGGCGAGGTACTCGCCGATGGCGAAGGCTTCCATCAGGCGCTGCGAGGCGGAGTGCAACTCGCCGCGTTTGAGCATCAGCTCGAAGGCCTCGATGTATTTGTCGGCCTCGTGGACGGCTTCGTTAGAGAGGGAGTCCAGCGACGACACCGTGGGGCTCACGCCCATCGATTCGGAAAACAACTTGGCCACGTCCGAGCCTTTGTCGATGCGCAGCGTCGTATCGCCGTCCTTCCACACCTGGTTGTAAAAGCGCGCGGCCATGATGACGTGTTCGAAGCGGCGCTGGATGAACCACTGGACCATGTTGACCTGGTATTGCGCTTTGGTCTTGATCGTCTGGGCCTCGGTGCGCAAGAGGTTGGCCTTCTTGAGGCCCTCGATTTCGACGATGCGGCGCAGGGCGTCGGCGTACTTGAGCGATTGCGTGCCGGCACCGGGGTTGTTGCCGGCCGCGGCGGCGCCGCCGGCCGCCGGTTTGCCGCCGCGCCCGCCGCCACCTCCCCCGGCGCCCGCCGCGGGCACGCCGGGCGGGCGGTCATGGCGGGCCGCCCAATCCGATTCGGCTTGGATGGCCTTTTTCTCCTGTTCGATGGAGTCGTTGAGTTTTTTCAGGCTGGCGATGTCCTGTTTGGAGAGCATGGCCATGTAGACCGCCTCGGCGAGGGTGCTGCAAATGTTCGCATCTCCCGGATAGGTGGCGGCACGCGGCAGCAGTTTGAAGGCATCGTAGAGATTGGGCGCGGGCTTGTGAAACGGCGACACCGTGTCCAAAATCTCCTTGATCGTCTTGCGATATTCCACAGTCGCATCATCGCTTTCCGGCGGTTGGCTCAGGTATTTTTCAAAGCGCGCCTTGAGCAGCCGATTGTCTCCCAGCGGGATGGTCACGCCCCCCACGGTGATGGTTTCCGCCGAGGGATCCAACATCGGGATCTCCTGGCCTAACGGACTGGCGGCCGGCTTTTGTTTGGGACCGGTCGCGGTGTCCTGGGGGGTGCCCGGCTGCGGCTGCTGACCCGCGGGCGGGGTGTACACCTGACTCCATGCCATTCCGGAAACAAGCAACAGGAAAAGGAAGCGCGGTTTCATGGCAGGCGGGGGATGATTGTGTTAGAGCCGTTTCACGTCGGTGGCCACCGGAATGCCGCCTTGGCGGACTTTGACGCGCATGGCGTAGCGTTGCTCGCGCTCGACATTGAGCGTGTTGAAGCTGGGCGGAATTTCCACCGGGATCAATTCATCACCACCGGGAGTGGACACTCGCAGACTCACGACCTGGCCGCGATGGGTGGTCCAGCGGAGTTTTTCATCGATCTTGCCCTCGATGGCATACTCGCTGCCGCGCAGGCTGTTGCCGTCATCCAGAAAATCCTTGACATTCAACGAGTTGACACCGGAAAACCCGGTCTTTTTCCCCTTGAACAACGATTGTCCCGCCACGATAGCCACCACCACCGCGGCGGCAATGCCGACGAGGATGCCGGGATGCAAACTGGAACTAGCGCGACGGGCCATGAGGGATGGGTGCGGAGTGGGGGGCGAACAGCGGTAACGTAACCACGCATTTGAAAAAATCGAGGCCTAAATCCGGATCAGTCCCACTGCGGGCGGCGAGCCCCCGCCCAGGCGATGACCAAAGCCACCCCGACATGCGCGAAAAGTGTGTACAGACAGGACGATTGATGTGAAAGCGTGGTATCGATCACCGACTTCACCGCATCGTGGACCTGGGTCTGGAGGGCCTCCACCGACCCGGACCAACCCCAGTACGCCGATATGAACGGGCGGGTGAACACCTCGATGTTTTCCGGCAGGGCCAGCACCGCCCCGGACAGCGGAAGCTGGAAGCCGACCAGATAGATCGACAGCAGCGACGCCTGTTCGGCGGTGCGCATCACCGAGGAAATGGCCAGGCAGATCGCAGTCATGGCGGCGTTGACCAACAACAGAAATCCCGCGTGCTGGAAAAACTCGCCGCGGAACTGTCCGAAAAAATTCACGAAAAACGCCATCCACAGCGATTGCGCGATGACCAGACAGGCCAGAAACGCGATCTTCGAGGCCAGATAGGCCAACGGCCTCAGCCCGCCAAATTTCTCCTTCTCGTAGATCGGCCGCTCGCCGGCGATCTCGCGGGCTGAGTTGTTAGATCCCATCAGCGACAACAGCACCACCTGGAACATGATGATGCCGGAGACCGCCGAGCCGACCTTGGCCTGGTCGGCGCGCACGTTCTGCTGTTCCTGGATTTCCGCGGAAATGTCCGACTGGCGGGTGTCGGAGAAGCGGCGGATGTTGCCCGCTGCCTTGTCACTGAAAAGGGTGACGAGAATCGGGAAACAGATCAGGATCGCCAGTTGCAGGAACACCTGGCCGCGATCACGGAAAAAAATCCGCCAGCGGCGCGACAGCAGCGTGGCAAACTGGCTGAAAAATCCCGGCATTGGCAGCGCCTCGGGTGCAGCCCGCGGAGTTGTCAGATGCGAGGTCGTCGCCGGCGGGGTCGCCGCATCGTCGTCCGCGGCGGGGTCTTCCGCGAGCGGCGGCAGGTGCTTCGTTGCGGGCTGCCCGGTGGCGGGCAATTGCAGGCTGCCGCTGGCGACGAGCACCTCGCGGTTGCGTTCCAACATGTGAAAATACGACTCGCCGTGTTTCTCCCAGGAGCTTTGCCATCGCTCCGCCGTCTGGGTCGCCAGCCGCGGATAGACCTCCTCGCTGTCTCTAACCGAAAAATAGTGGGTCAGCTTTTCCGGCGGGCCAAAAAAGGCAAGACACCCTTCGTGCAACACGAGGATCGAATCATACAACTCCAAATGCGCCAGCGAGTGGGTCACCGACAGCACGATGCGCCCGTCCTTGCGCGACAGATCATGCAGCAGGCGGACGATTTCCCGCTCCGAGCGCGGATCCAGGCCCGAGGTGACTTCGTCGCAGAGCAGGATTTTCGGGTCGGACACCAACTCCATCGCCAGCCCCAAACGCCGCTTTTGGCCGCCGGAGAGCACTTTCACCGCGCGATCGCTGATGCCCGTCAGGCCGGCTTCCTCCAACACCCGGTCGATGCGGTGATCCAGCTCGGCGGTGTTGCGGCAGCGCACGCGCAGGCGGGTGGCGGCCTCCACCGACTCATCCACCGTGAGCGGATCATAGGCGATGGAAAACTGCGGCACATAACCGATTTCGGAGGGCGAGAAATCCCCCCCTTTTGATAGATTGCGGCCATCCCAGAACAGACTGCCGGACGACTCCGGGTTGAGGCCTGCGATGGTCTTGAGCAGGGTGGTTTTGCCACAACCCGACGGCCCGACGATGGCCATGAAATGGCCTTTGGGCACTTTGAGCGAGATGTGATCGATAAGATTGACCTCGGCGCCGTCTTTGCGGATGGTGAAACAAACGTCTTGGAGTTCTAGCACGGGAGCAGCGGGTTGACCGGTAACGGCAATGAGGATAAGCGGATTTCCCAGGTCCCGGCGAGCAATAAATTGCGAGATTGCAGCTTGCGCAAGGGAGATTGGCGGATATATTCCGCAGCTAGCTTCCGGATTGCGCCGTTGCGCCATTCCGGGTGACCCAACAACCACCAACCCCCCCACAACTACCATGGCCTACACCCTTCCCGAACTCGGATACGCATACAACGCGCTTGAACCCTACATCGACGCCCGCACGATGGAAATCCATCACACCAAGCACCACGCGGCTTACGTCACCAACGTCAACGCCGCCATCGCCGGCAAGCCGGAGCTTGAGGAAAAATGCCCCGGTGAGCTGATCGCCGACCTGAAGGCCGTGCCCGAGGACATCCGGACCGCGGTGCGCAACAACGGCGGCGGGCATGTCAACCACTCGCTGTTTTGGAAAATGATCGCGCCGGGCGGGGCCAAGGCCCCCAGCGGGGAGTTGGCCGCCGCCATCGACGCCGCCTTTGGCTCCTTCGATGCCATGAAGGCGGCGTTTGGCAAGGCCGCGACCACCCGCTTCGGCTCCGGCTGGGCCTGGCTGTGTACCAGCGACGGCAAGCTCTCGGTCTGCTCGACGGCCAACCAGGACAATCCGATCATGGGCCCGGACTTCGGCGGTTGTGCCGGCGAGTGCCGCCCGGTGCTCGGACTCGATGTCTGGGAACACGCCTATTACCTCAACTATCAGAATCGCCGCCCCGATTATATCGCGGCGTTCTGGAATGTGGTCAACTGGGACGTCGTGGCCGCCCGCTACTCCGGCGAATGCGGCTGTACCGAGAAGTGAGCGTCAAGGAGGGGTGGCTTCCAGCCGCCCAGGCCCGTGTAGAGAGCAATGAGACTCGCTTGACGACGTGCTCTTGCACGCTTCATAGGCAGGTGGACAGGATGTCCACCCTCCTTGACGCGCGGCTCAGACGCCATTTCCTCTTAGAACCGGATAGTCCGTATAGCCCGCCGCGCCGTCGCCATAGAACGTCGCCGGGTCGGGGCGGTTGAGCGGCGCACCGCTGCGCAATCTCGCGACGAGGTCGGGATTGGCGATGGCGGCTTTGCCGAAGGCCACGGCATCGGCGGCACCGCTGCGGATGGCTTCGCGCGCGGTGTCGGCGCTGAAATTCTCGTTGGCGATGAACATGCCGCCGAAGGCTTGTTTGAGCGAGGGACCGAGCGCCGGTTGGTCATGGGATTCGCGGGCGCAGAGGAACGCGAGCTGGCGCTTGCCGAGTTCGCGGGCGGCGTGAAGGAACACGCATGAGAGGTTCGAATCGCCCATGTCATGCGAGTCGCCGCGCGGCGCGAGGTGCACGCCCACCCGTTCCGCGCCCCACACCGAGACCACGGCGTCGGTCACTTCCAACAAAAACCGCGCGCGGTTTTCCAGCGTTCCGCCGTAGGCATCGGTGCGTTTGTTGGTTGAGTCCTGGAGGAACTGATCGATCAGATAGCCGTTGGCCGCGTGGATCTCAACGCCATCGAAGCCGGCGGCCTTGGCGTTTTCCGCGCCGCGGCGGTAATCCTCGATAATTCCGGGGATTTCCTCCAACTCCAACGCGCGCGGCGTGACGAAATCCTTCAAGGGCCGCAGCAGGCTCACATGCCCGGCCGCCGCAATCGCACTGGGCGCCACCGGCAGCGCGCCATCCAGATAGACCGGATCGGAGATGCGCCCGACGTGCCAGAGTTGCAGCAGAATGCGCCCGCCCGCCCGGTGCACCGCGGCGGTGACCCCTTGCCAGCCGGCCACCTGCGCGGCCGACCAGATGCCGGGGGTGTTCGGATAACCGACGCCCTGCGGCGAGATCGAGGTGGCTTCCGACAAAATCAGGCCGAAGGAACTGCGCTGGGCATAGTACTCGGCCATCAGCGCGTTGGGCACGCGCCCGGCCGAGGCCCGGCAACGCGTGAGCGGCGCCATCACCAGGCGGTTGGGAAGAAGCAAGGCGCCGGCTTGGAGCGGGGTGAAGAGCGGGTCGGACATGATAGATAGGTTTGCGATGAACTGGGTGCCACGCTAACACCGATTTTCCCGACGTCAAAGCCAATCCGCCAAGGCTCCGGCTCTCGCGGCAGGCATCTGTTTCCGACAGGTGTCCGACCTGTCCGACCTGTCGGACGCGACTGTGGCAAAAGCAAAAATCTCCGATGGCGTTCGAGAGAGTCACTGCTCCAGTGTTCTTTTTCACGGCGCCGGGACGCACACCCGAACATTGCTGCCGCTCTCCGTGGCGACAGTTAGAACGAGCGTGTCGCCCTCCTGTTCCATGCGGGTGATGGCCGCACCATAGGTTCCGCGTGTCGTGGTCAACCATTCCTTGGTTTCCGGGTCAGTGAGCGTCTGGTATTTCGACCACGGCATTTCAAGTGCCGGTGAGCAGCCGACCGACAGCAGCCCGCGCACGTTCTTGCCGCCGCCGAGATCGATTTTTTCAACGGGAAAATGCATCGTGGCGTCGCCCAGTTTCCTAACAAACATGCCGGCGGGAAGCCTAACAAGAAAGCTGTCGGAAAAGATCCACGGTTCGCCGTACACGCCGGTTTGCCACATAGCCCATCCACGGGCCGTCGGCCTCGGAGACTGCGACAAAGACACGCGCGGCATCTCCCGTCCCTACAAACACCGGCCCGCCGATGATGCGGCAGCGCGCGGCAAGATCCGCCTTCCGTTGTTTCCGCTTCTCCTTGAGGGCCGCCACCTTCTTTTCGATGCGTTGCTGGAAATCGGGACTAGTTTTGTTAGGTTCGCCTTCGTGCAAACCCAGCTCATGGCGAACGGCTGCTACTGCTTCACCACGCAGTTGCCTATCGGATTCAGGTGAGTCGTTTCCGCCGTGCCTGTCGTCCTCACTCGCAAAGCGCGCGATGAAATGCGACCACACGCTGGGCCCGATAAATCCGCGGCGGTATTCCCACACTTCCGGCTGGGTCCATTTGACCTGGCCGGTTTTCTGGTCAAACGCGGTGATGGCATCGTGCGGTCCAGTGCATGCAAACACCATGCCGGGACCCGCAGTGAGGAGACATAGGTCCGTTGTTGCATACGCCGGCCCGCCGGGACTCAGCAGCCCAGCCCCCGGCGATGCCGCGCCGCGGTATTCTATCAGCTTCGACCAGATTGGCTGGCCGCCGGCATCATTCCACGCGACGACCCGAGCGTGGCGCAGGCTGTGCTCGTAGAACTGGTCCCGCTGTGGATCAGGAGCGGAGGCGACGGCGAACACCATCCCGCCATCTAACACGACCGCCGCGACCGACTCGTCCTTGGCGGTTTCCGCAGGCATTGCGTATGGCGCGGATTCATCGCCAGTCTTGATGGATACGCGCCGAAGCGAGCGGCTGTCGGCGATTTTCGCCGCCTCATCGGATTCCTTCGCCGGCCGCGTCCAGGTCTGGAAGAAAACCGCGTCGTCTGACAGATATACCGGCATCAGTGCGCGGCCCTTCTCCGCCTTGAGCCGCCAGTCCTCGCGCCCGCCCGGCTCGTTGGTCGCGACAAGGTCGCCCTGCGCGTCGGTGCCGATGCGCAAGCCGCCGCGCAACACCCCCTCGGCCACCGGTGAGATGACGCTGCGCACCGGCACCTCTCTGCCATCCACCGACCACTTCGCCGTCTTCGGATCAAGCGTGATGGCGGACTGGGCGGCGAGGACCGCGGTCCACGCCAGCCAGATGGCAACGGCAGGACGTGCAATGGGTAGATGTGATTTCATGGAAGCGGACGATAGAATTGGGGGAAACAACCGCACGGAGGTCCTTTATGTTAGACGAGTGGCAGAGATAGCTTGCCGATGGGCGACAGAGGTCGCTGACATGTTAGCTTGGCGTTTCATTCGACCCGTGCCAACTCTGAAATGAGCTGGGCCGGAAAATCGGGTGCATGACGAAAATGCCAGGGAGGGGCGATCTCCGAATCGCCCCGGGTCCATGATGGGCCGATGGGAAGCTGATTGCCTCAATTCATTGGCTCACCATGGGCAACGGGCGGGCCGCCCAATACTGCCAGTTTAGCTCTCTCTGATCGGAAAACAGGCATCCTGCCTGTGATGGAAGACAGCGCTTCCTCTGGCCTTCGTAGCGATAGCGAAGTAGGCAGCCTGTCCGCGCATGAAACGACAGGCTGGAAGCCCGTCGTCCATGACAGGCAAGATGCCTGTCCTCCTGCAAAACTGACAGTATTGGGCGGGCCGCCCGTCTCCCCTAGACGGCGGACCAGTCCGCCGCTCCTTGAACGCCCGCCCACCGGGATTTGGAAAACTGGAAGTTCCCCCTGCCGAACTCACTCGACCAGCGAGCGGACGCGCAAGTTGCGGAAGGCGACCGGGCCGTGGTCGCCTTGCAAGCGCAGCGGGCCGCGCGCCTGTTCGGGGAGGCCGACGCGGGTCGGACCTAACAACTCGACGTTTTCCTGAACGGGTTTGCCGTTGTGGACGACCTTGTCGAAGCGGGCGTTGCGGGTCTTGTGGCCGGCGGCGTCGAAACGCGGCGCGCGGTAGATGACATCGAAACTCTGCCACTCGCCGGGCGGCTTGCTGGCATTGACCAGCGGCGAATGGCCGCGGACATTGGCGTCGTTGATCCATTCCGGATAGATGCCGCCGCACTCGATGCCGGGGTATTGGTCGGTGGCGACACCGAAGCTATCATATATCTGCAGCTCGTGACTGCCGAGGAAGTAAACGCCGGAGTTGGAATGCTGCGGGATCATGAACTCCACATGCGCCTCGACGTCGCCAAAGCGCTCCTTGGTGAGCAGGTACTGGCCCGCGCCTTGCGAGACGACCACGCCGGCGCCAGGTTCGGTTAGAAGACTGCCGGGTTTCTGCGGGTCTATTCTAGCATTTCCGACCTCGCTCCAACCGGCGGCGGCATCCCACGCGTCGAGCGCTTTGCCATCCGGCATCAGGGGCGTTGCTTGCAGGAGCTGCCAGGCGTTCATCGAGCGTTGCAGGTTGGCGCGGGCGTCGCCCTGGATGCCGAAATGTTGCAAGCCAATGGGTCCGGCAAAACCCAGGTCCTTGAGTTTTGCTAGAAGCCGGCCCACGTCGAAGGTCCCGCTGTCCAGCGGTTGGATCAACTTTCCCCAATCCTTGGCACCGGTTGCGGCGCCGTTGATCGTCACGACAAAAAGATGGGGCAACGCGTTCTTCAAACTGGCATCGAGGTCCTTGCCATCGACCATCAGCCAATGGCAGAGGTTGAAGGTGACGCCTAGGTTCTTTGAATCCACCTGGCGCGCCACGCGCACGGCGTCCTCGACGCGTTCGATCCACATCCCGGTATGCGGATAGAGCGCGATGCGCACGCCGGCTGCTTGCGCCAAGGCGGCCACCTCGCGCAGGATCGTGACGGCTTGCGCGTCGCCGGCGGGATCGGACGGCTTGCGGGCCGCAGAGGTGACATAGAGCCACACGATCGCATCGCGACCGCGCAATTGGTTGATCGAGTCGCGGATCTCCGGACTAAGCCATGCGGAGGAATCGAGATCGAGTCGCACGTAAAGCGCGAACAACTTCGAGCGCTGTTGGTCCACCGCGGCGAGCATTTCGCGCAACGCCTGCGGCGTGGTGTAGCTGGGGCCGATGCCGTCGAAGCCGAGTTCCCTGACCATGGCCACCTGGGCCTCGGCCGTTTGGTGGGTGGCGTCGCGGGTGCCGGTGTCCATCGCGAAAAACGCCGGTGCCGCGGCCGAGCAAAGGGCGGTAGCGCACAAGCTAACAATCACGGCCAGGCGCGTGGGGAGGCTCATGCCTTGAGGCCCTCCAGGTTGACTTCGAGCCGGCGGTTTTCCTTGAGCAACTGTTCCATGGTTAGAACCGTTCCGCGTTCCGCGGCCTCGCGGCCGAGGATGCATGCGAGGCATCCGTCCACCGCGCGGCGCACGGTGGCATTGGTGAAATCCCCGGCGCAGATTTGTTGATGGAAACTCGCGATGTTGCGGGTGGCGCCGGCGTCGTAGAGGTTTTCAATGGTGCCGCCGTTGTATTGTTGGGGACCGCCCCGCACGAATGCCTTGCCCCAGTAATTGACCTGCGCATGGGCGATGGGGCCGTGGCAGATGGCCAGCAAAGTCCCATCGTTGGCGTCGTTGAGGCCCTGCCCGAAATGATTGTGAACCACGCCGTTGGAATACTGATAGACCACCGAGCACACGTCGTGCGAGTCGCCATGCGGCTCCGGCCGGGCGACCCGCGAGAAACCCGTGGCCGCGAGCGGGCGTTCGCCGATGATCCACAACGCCGCGTCGATGGCATGGATGTCGAAGTTTCCTAACAGATCGCAGCCGAGCGCGATGTCGTTGACCCAGATGAGTCCTTGCAAGCGGCTTTCGAGGTTGGCGGTTCTGGGCGGGTCGGCGAATCCGCCGCACACGCCGAAGGTCTGCACTTGTGCCAGCTTGCCGATGGCACCGTCGCGGATGCGGCGGGCGACCTCGATGTTCGCCGGCTCCGTGGGCATTTGATAGTCCACCAGAAACACGCGCTGCTTTGCCGTCGCCTGTTTGCCGGCCGCCTCGATGGCAAGGCAGCCGGGCACGTCCGCCGCCACCGGCTTGGCCATGTACACGTGCAAGCCGGCGGCCACCGCGGCGGTGGCGTGTTCGGCGAAGAAATGCGGCGGCACCTCCAGCAACACCGCCTCCACGCCGCTGTCGATCAATTTCCGGTAGCCCGACAGCCCGGAGAAGCGTCGCGTCTTGTCCACCCCGAGCGCGTCGCCCGCGCGGTCGGCGACCGCTTGGAAATAGTCGGCCACCCCGTGGAATTGATAGCCACCGTGCTTTTGGAACAACCCGGCGATCCACGAGCCGCGACCGCCGCCGCCGACCAGTCCGATCTTGATCTTGCGGGTGTTGGCGGGGGCGGGGGCGTCTTGGGCGCGGCTGGCCAGCGGGCCGAGCACGGAAGCGGCGGTGACACCACCGAGGAATTGTCGGCGCGAGAATAGGGACGTACTCATGGTTTGTGACGGGCAGCATGCCAGGCGGCGGAAGCCGATGCA
>Ga0209697_10002768_pt1 | contig 24641 bp, 27 predicted proteins | sample AliMusrvi5mmetaG_FD_184115 | JGI IMG/M metagenome (GOLD analysis project Ga0209697, IMG submission 184115) | Freshwater lake bacterial and archeal communities from Alinen Mustajarvi, Finland, to study Microbial Dark Matter (Phase II) - Alinen... | ecosystem: Environmental > Aquatic > Freshwater...
GCCTGAGACTTTACTGAACTCCAGCACTTTAAAACCCCGTCTTCCACCAGGATGCACGGGGTTTTCTCGTTCCCACTCCTCACTCTTCCCTTAGAACTCAGCCTGTTATGTAAAAACCCAAGCAAAAAGAGGAACTTTTTTGAAAGAGCATATTTCTTCCCATCCTCTCCGTTATAGCTTGGCCGGAAAGACACACCGTCATCGTTCAATCTGCATGTCAGCAGTCATCCAATGACTTTTCTATACTTTGACCAGCCCATCTCATTGAACCTGTTATGAACAGCCATCGGTCATTTCTTATTTGCCGAGCTGCATTGTCACTTTTAAAATAGTAGGTGTGGCCTCAACCTCACGAGAAATCTCGGTTGTCTTCAATGAAGACAGAGGCAGTGCTGAGTAAAAGGTCCACACCTGATGTCAATTTGGCCGTCAAAGTGAACGGGTTATTCTATGACACCATAAACATAAGGAGTTTCGGTTTTCCAAACAGTACGTATCCGGCTTAACAACATTTTAGCGATTCTTATAATAGCTTTGTTCTTATTCATGCGTTTGCAAAGTTGACCAAATTTCATGGTCAAAACAGGATCCTTCCGGACAGCAATCCAGGCGGATTCAAGCAGTCGTGATCGCAGTTCATGATGTTGTCGCTTCGTCAATCCTCTCGAGTACGACCGTTCATCCGACTCATGAATCGATGGTGCCAAACCGATATAAGAGGCCAATTCATCAAAGCGCTTGAACCGAGTCATATCAATGAGTTCAACAACTAACAGGATTGCCGTCAAAAAGCCAACGCCAGGAACACTCTGCAGCAGTTTGACAAGCGACGCTATTGCCGGCTCCTGTGTTGCCATCAGCTTTAACTCACGTAAGACTTTGGCGAGTCTCTTGCGGCTTTCAGCCAATTGCTCTAACCGCTCATTATAGGCTATCTGAGCATAAGGCGTTTCGAAAGTATTTGTCTGTAACCATCGCACATATGCACCCGACCAGCGATTACCTTCAAGATCAACTGGAACCCGATAATTAAATTCGGCCAGTATCGCCTTGATCCGATTCTTGATTCGAGTCTCATCCCGTACCAGCTGGCTTCTATACCGATTGAGTAGCCGGTACTCTTCAGCCTTACGTTCAGGGATATAGATTGCCCGTAACTCTTTGTTTTCCAGTGATCTTGCCAGTTTCCTACTGTCCACACTGTCCGTTTTGGTTGAACGTTCTTTATGCATTGTCGGGATATCTGCAGGATTAACCACTATGGTTTCAACCTCATGACTAAGCAGATCTCGTGCAGGCCAAAAGCCACTGTATCCCGCTTCATAAACCGCATGATACTTGCCGCCGGGATACTGCCGCTTCAGATAACTCGAGAGCGATCCAGCAGATGGATCAATTGTCAGCGGTTTGGCTAATGCCATTTGATGACTTTGAACACTGATCGTCCACTGTTTCTGGTGTACATCAATACCGATATAAAAATCTTGACCAGCAAATGCATCTTGATTATCTTTCAGTGCGCGCTTCATAGCTCCTCCGGGTTGAGTTAAAAGAGTTAGGTCCTCAAATAATTTAATTCCGGAGGGGCTTTAGTTTATACCCCCGTTTTTAACATACGACCTCAGCACTCAGCACTATTTTTAACGGTCACTGCAACCTTGAGCAGGATAGTGAGTAGGAGTGCACCGATTGCCCAGATGCCAAGAGTAATGGATATTTCTATCAGGGTAGGCGAATATTGAACAATCTCTTCAAGGGGTGAAGGAACAAAGCCTCCAAGAATCAGTCCAACCCCCTTGTCAATCCAGATTGAAATCACGAGACCCGTACAGGCAGCGGGCAGCCATGTGGAGGATGCTCTCAATGCCGGTATCAACAGCACTGCTACTGAACCGAGACCAATCATCAGGGAGAACCACATCCACGGCACAAGATTGCTCTGTCCATCAAGACCGAAAAAAAGGTACTGCAGACTATGCATGTGGCTCGGAATATTGCTGTAGAACGCTGTGAAAAACTCCGTCCCGATCAGGAAGAAATTCGTTAGTCCTGCGTAGGTTGCTATCACTGCAAGCTTGTTCCTTACTCCACTGCCGGCATCAAAACCTGTTGTTTTTTTCAGGATGAGTGTCACAAGAATCAACAGCGAAGTTCCTGCAGCAAACGCGGATGCAAGAAAGCGTGGGGCAAGCACGGCAGTAAGCCAGAGATGCCGGCCAGGCAGTCCTGCATATAAAAATGCTGTTACTGTATGGATGCTGACTGCCCAGGGAATCGAAAGATAGATAACTGGTCTGACCCAGCGAGGGGGGGGAATGCCCTTACGTTCTGCCCCCAAAACCGTCCATCCGCTGACCAGATTTAAAATGAAATAGCCGTTCAGAGCCATGACATCCCAGAATACCATCGAATGAGGACTGGGATAGAGCATAACGTTGAGCACTCTATCCGGCCTGCCCATATCGGCCAGGATAAAAAGTAGGCACATCAGGGTTGCCGAAACCGCCAGGAACTCCCCGATAATGACAATTTTTCCGAAAGCTTTATAATTATGGAGATAGTAGGGAAGTACCACCATTACCGCTGAAGCGGCAACCCCTACCAGAAACGTGAATTGTGCAATATAGAGTCCCCAGCTCACATCCCGGCTCATCCCGGTAACAGTGAGCCCGAACCACTGCTGCTGACTGTAGGCTGATAGACCGGCGACAATAACCAGAACAAGGAACGATATCCAGATCCAGTAGTTTCGGTTTCCTTTCAGAGCTTTCTCAATCATGGGAAATCGTTAGATAATGTAAAAAACTGACGGTTTTGTGCCCAGTTCGGGCTTACGCTGCATGGTCTCATTATTTTCAAGTACTCCCCGGATGTCGGACTTCGGATCATTCAGATCACCGAAGATCATCACCTGTTGCGGGCAGGCCTCGACGCAGGCTGGAAGCAACCCCTTCACCAGTCGGTCTGAACAGAAATTGCACTTTTCAACAACGCCCTGTTCCCGTGTAGGGTAGGCAAGGCTCGGATTCTTGATCGCCGTACGGGGATCCTGCCAGTTGAAACTCCTTGATCCATAGGGGCATGCAGCCATGCAGAACCGGCACCCTATGCAGCGGTGATAATCCATAGCTACAATGCCATCCCAGCGCTTGAAGGTCGCTTCAGTGGGACATACGCGTGTACAGGGTGAATCAGCACAATGATTGCAGAGCGCAAGATAGGATCGTCCGGCAATTTTTTCGCTTTGAAACTGCTGGCTCGCCGTCGGAAACACTTTGTTATAGGAACTTTTCCAGATCCACTTAACCTCATCCTTGCGGTTATTGAACTCAGGAACATTATGCACATGATGGCACTGTGCAGCGCACTCACTGCATCCCTCTATGCATTTGCGTGTATCAATCAGCATTCCCCAGCGGATTTTTCCGGGAACCGGCTTCTCATCCCATGCCGGCAGCACTGTTTTTTCCAGGGAAAACTTCGGGATCAAACCCGATGCAGCTCCCAGACACGCAAGAACCCCTAAACCGGATTTCTTGATAAATGCTCTTCTCTCTTCGTTCATCATGGTGATTCCATGGCCGATATATGGCAATTCCAGCACTTTGGCTTTACATTGGCATACATGTGGCAGTTAAAGCAAAAAAGCTTGTTATTCTTGTGACATCCCAGACAGGTATTAAGACTCTTTTCCAGCTTGCTGCCATTGGAGGCAATAAAGATGCGATTACCTTCACGCACCGATGAATTCCGCCATTCGTTCAATACCCGCATATGATTGGCGCGCATGAACTCTTTTGTAGCAATACATTTCGTGCTGTCAACGGGTATCGGTCGATGCAGATTCTGTACACTCTGTTGTGTTGTTTTTTCCGCTATTCCGTCCTGCAGGAAAGCATAAAGAGAAGCAGACAGAACAAGAGTCAGCACGAGAAAGATCATTGTTTGTTTTCTAATCATCACTCTCCTCCCCGTCCTCACAACCTGCCATAGGATTTTCCCTGAGGTCTTCCGTTCTCTTTTTCTCACCCTGCATAATCAGGGCATTTCCTACAAGTTCATGGAGACCGTACACCGAAACTCCCGGCACCCAGTAGTTCATCAGGGTTGGAAGGCTTGCACGATCGATAGCGCAAATGGTGACAAGTGAATTGACCTGATGTTTCTCCTTGACATGCTTGACCGCGTTTGCCCTCGGCAATCCGCCCCTCATCCTGATGTCCATATACTCCTCGGTATTCAGCCCGCTGCCTGATCCGCAGCAGAAGGTCTGCTCCCTTATTGTATTCTCGGGCATTTCATGAAAGCTCTTGCACACATTTTGCAGCACATACCGGGGTTCGTCAAACATTCCCATTCCACGGGCGATATTGCAGGAATCATGAAACGTTGTCCGCAGGTGATCATTCCGGGTCGGATCGAGCTTCAGCTTTTTATGGTGAATCAAATCAGCGGTGAACTCGGCAATATGAACCATCTTCGTGGACGCGGCATTAGTGAACTTCGTGCCTGTAATCGGAGAAACCGGCTGCTCCAGAAAATCTGCAGGACCGTTCATCGTATCCATATACTGAGAAACCGGCTGCTCCAGAAAATCTGCAGGACCGTTCATTGTATCCATATACTGATGCACAACACGCCACATATGTCCGCACTCTCCGCCCAGAATCCATTTTACTCCCAGGCGCTTCGCCTCATGGTACATCTTGGCATTCAGCTTTTTCATCATATCATTCGAGGTGAACATGCCGAAATTCCCCCCCTCCGAGGCATAGGTGCTTATGGTATAATCAAGCCCGATATGATGAAACAGAAGCAGGTAACCCATCATCGTATAAACCCCTGGGTCACCGAACACATCGCCTGATGGTGTTATAAAAAGCACCTCTGCGCCCTTGCGGTTGAACGTCGGCTCCACCGTTACACCGGTCAGATCTTCAATATCCTCGACCAGCGACTCGATATTCTGCACGAAAGTGTGCGGCTCAATGCCAAGATGGTTTCCGGTACGGTTGCAGTTTGAAACCGGCTCAAGTATCCAGTTGTTGTTGACGCCGATCAGGTTGAGCAGTTCACGGGCCAGCATTGTAATTTCAGCAGTATCGATACCGAAAGGACAGAATACCGAGCATCGGCGGCACTCAGTGCACTGGTTGAAATACATGTGCCACTCCTTGATCACCTCCGCGGTCAGCTTTCTCGATCCCGAAAAACCCTTCAGGATTTTCTCGGCAAGAGGGAAATCATGGCGATAGACCGAACGGATCAGTTCCGCCCTGACCACAGGCATATTTTTCGGATCTCCGGTACCGAGGAAGAAATGGCATTTATCGGCACATGCTCCGCATCGGACGCAGGTGTCCAGAAAAAGCTTTAAAGAACGGTATTTTTTCAAACGGCTCTTCAGTCCTTCACTGATAGTTTTTTCCCAGCCGACAGGAAGCTTCCAGTCCTGGTCGGTTGCAGCCCATTTTCGTGGATTTGCAAACCCCAGACTTTCCAGAACTTCAGGCTTGGCAGGAAAGCACCAGTTGCCCTCACGGAACTCGACAGGGATATCCCACCACTCTTTGTCGAGATAATCCCCTTTGAGGATGCTTGGCTTTTCGTCCAACTCTTTTTTGAGTTCGGATACTTTCGGAGCGTATTTCGACATAGTTATTGCTTTTCAACCGGCAATTTCGCCTTCTTCATTTTCTCGCGATAATCATCCTCATACTCAGCATAGCTCCTGAACTTTATCGGGGAGTTCCATGGATTGCTATGCCGTTTTGCACGACTGTTGTTACACTGGTTGCGTGTAGGGCTTAAAAAGATTCCGCCCATATGCATGAGTTTGCTGAAAGGGAAATAGATTGCCAGCACGCAGATCAGAAACAAATGGACATAAAACAGCGTGCCGATCTCTCCTGGAGGATCAAAACTGAAATTAACCAGATTCAGCATAAGGGCCTTCACCGGCATGACATCCACTTTGGTTACATAGCGCATGCTGATTCCCGCTGCGACGATGGCCATGATTAAAAAGAGCGGGAAAAAATCAGATGGCAGCGATATCACCCTCATTTTGGCATCCCGAATCCTGCGGAGAACAAGAAAGGTCACTGCGGCAAGCACAAGCGCATCGGTCATGTAGAATGCCGGAAGAGTGACATCAAGAAAGCGGTCGGCATCATCAAGGTATTGGAGTGAATCCGGAACCATGATGAAAAAAAACCGCGCATGACGGAGCACAATCACCAGGAGAGACCAGTGAAAAGCCAGCCCCCCAAGCCATAACCACTTGTTTGAACCATAGGCCAGATTCGATCCTTTATACAGTTCGGACCGGGTATTTCGAAACAGCGATCGGAAAAAAAACACTTCAGAGAGTACCCTCGCTGCAGCATACAGGAAGTTTGAAGGGCTTTCCAGCTTATCCTGCCTGATCCAGTCCAGAGATTTTTCCTGGCCGCATGTTGTAGGAATACAAAAAGGTACGGGCCTTCTCAACCAGTCAGCCATTCTCAAAATAAAGCCGCAGATCAGTACGGTCATCGCCGAATAGGGTAAAACAATCCCGAAAAGGTAACTAAGTCCGGCGTAGTGAACACCGACATAAGGAATCAACGCAAGAACTGCTACCATCAAAAAAGGAAAGAGCGCTTTTTTCATCCTTGAGCCCTCCTCAAAAGCATGAATGCCTGACGTTTACTCTCTTCCACTTTCAGCTGATAAATTTTTTCTCGATTAGCCATATAACAATCAAAGGCAACAAGCATAATCTCTTCAATACGGGTATGGAATGCCTCCCAGTCCTTTTCTTTCAAGGCATATCTGTTATTCAATACGGGTATGGAATGCCTCCCAGTCCTTTTCTTTCAAGGCATATCTGTTACTCTCTTTCGGAGCTGTTTCATGAAGGATTGTTTTCAGTTCAAGAAAGAGCAGCAACCCTTTTGAAGGGGGAATGGGTTGAACAGCGAGAATTCGTGCAATCTGGTTTACAGCACCGATAAAGCTTTTACTGTTCTCTTCAATACCGTCCAGCATCATTGATAATCCCTCTGAAAGTGATTCATCGATCGGAGTACCCATGCCGATTTTTTCAGGAAAAATAGAAAGGCCCTTCTCGATCCATCGATCAAGAATCTTCTCCCTGTTTTCCTTGATCAGTTCTCCCCACGCAGTTCTCATGCGGTACTTTAAAAAAATGGTTGCAGGCTTTGCCGATTGAGGGCAGTTATAACCAGCTGTTCACCTGATGTTGCTCGACCAGTTCCACAAATCCTTCGTAATCGACCGTTGTTACTCCACTTGAAATCACACTGATTCCCCGCGCACTCAAATCCGGCTGCAGAGCATAAAGAGGACTTTTTTTCAATATGGTTTCAATCATTGATGCAAAGCGGTTACCGGCCTGAACAGCATAAACACCGTCTTCGATCAGAAGAATCGGGTCACCCGGTACTGCAAACCTGATGCAGGTCTCTAACGTATCGTTTCCGAATGGAGATTTATTGACAGTATGGAGCATGATAACACGTAATGTTTCAATATTGTTTACAGGTTCGGCAGCTTCACATAATGAACGGCCAGCGGCAAGGCCTGATTAATGCTGAATAATGACATCCTGCTCTTTCATCAGCATGCCGATATTTTCGGAACTGAGTACCTCAACATCCACGACCAGATCATCTTTCGTCAACCCTCGTTCTTCAAGCGAAAGCTGATCGACATACAGCTTTTCAACATCATATCCATCAAGAGCCGAAAATGTTCTTGCAAAACCTTTGATGCCTATTGAAGAGGTTTCCTGACCCTTTTTGAGCGAATACACACCATCGCCGATGAAAACTACCGAAATGTCCTGATCATAGGTCGCCATGATCAAAATCATTTCCAGCCCTTCATAGGTATAAATTGTGCCGTGTGGCGCATGGCGCAGCACATGCATGATTTTTTTAATTTTTATATCCTGCACAGAATCCATAGGTCACCTCTTCAGTCTCCAAAGGTTACAAGTCTGTCGTTTCGGGTGGCAATGTCAGTGAATGTTCCGAGTCCGGTTATAACCCCACCCTCCATCAAAACGTCCTCGTTGATGCTGCGTCGTTTTGATGCAACAACACATGCATAAATCTTGACACCGTATTTTTCACTGAACGCTGTCCAGCGGGTCGAAATGTTTCTGTCATCCTGTGGCGGATCCATGAGTTTTGAAACATTCAGGACTCCGTCATTATAAAGGAATATGGCATCTATCGTATGCCCGCGCCTGATGGCTGCTTCAGCAAAATTATAAGCCGTATCAGATGCCTGATGATTGTACGGTCCCTCTTTGAGCAGAATTCCAATGTTCACCGTCAGTCGAATGGTTAACCAGTTATGAAAAAAAGGATGATACTGAAACCTTCAGACCTTGATAACCAGACCCTTCACGGTTTCATACAAATCCCGCCAGAGCCTCGAGTATCCGGCAAAAGGCTGTTCTATATACTGTGAAAAATAAAGAGCATCAGCAGCAGCGCCTGGGTTACCGCTTTTCAAAGCCGTCATCGCTTTTTCACCCGAATCAGCGGCATCATTTCCGGTAAGCTTAGCCTGCCGCCAGTAGTTGACCGCCTCATCGCGAAAAACGAAATTTTTCGGTAAAGCCTGAGCCTGTTCGAGCGACGACACTTCAACATTGCGAGGCCCGAATGTTACCGGCCACCCGGTTTCAGCCCAGTTCCTTGAAATTTCAATCGCTTGCTGAAGAGTGATAATTACATCATCTGCCATAGAGCTTTTGCCTCCATCATTTTCGAAGTTGTCATTTCTGCCCGTTACAGACCATCTCCAATTCCCATCTGAATGTAACCGGAAGGGCACACGAGGGAACAGATGTGACATCCGACGCATTTAGAATAATTGGTATAGACCACCTCACCCGGCGGGTTCTCCTTAAACCGAGTAACGGCTTCCTGAGGACAGAACGAAACACACTGTTTACAGTCGAAACAAAGCCCGCAGCTCATGCAACGCTCCGATTCAGTCCGAATCTGTTCTGCTGTCAACGGTACCAGAAGTTCATCGTGGTTACCGACAACATTTTCCGGCTTTCTGGTCTCTCTTTTTGCCTGCTCCGAATGAAAAAAGTATAAAACATCCTGCCTCTGAACTTTTGTCACGTCACGATAACCCTGCTCAGGAAGCGCTTCACCTTTCAAAAAAGCATCAATAGAGTTTGCTGCCTTGCGCCCGTGACCGACAGCAGTAGTGATAAGGTCAACTTTTATTGCATCCCCGCCTCCGAAAACCTTTTCCTTGCCCGGCAGGCGGAAATAGCGATCAACCTTGAGCCATTGACCGGCATTTGTAATGCTTTCAAACCCCTGCATGTCAGTTGTCTGTCCGATGGCGGCAACAACCATATCACACGCAATCTCAAAGGTTTCATCAGTGTTCTTGTAGCGTAGAAAAGGAATAGGGGGTAGAAAAGGAATAGGGGAGTTCCATCCCTCTTCGCCTTTTTCCTTTCTCACCATTTTTGTGCAAACCAGCCCCCTGATGCCATTTTCATCCTTCAAAACCTCACGGGTTCCTGTCAGGTAATGCATGGTTGTTCCTTCCCTGAAAGCATCATCGAACTCTTCAGGAAAACAAGCCATCTCCTCCCTCGGAACACCTGAAATCAAGATAGCCTCAGAGCCAAGACGCAGAGCCAGCCTCGCAACATCCATGGCAACGTTTCCGTCACCGATAACAACAACCTTTTTGCCGACAGAAACTGAATCACCTTCGATTTCATACTGTTTTAAAAAATCAATGGCATTTGTTGCTCCTGGAGTATCAGCAAAACCGGGAATCGGCAGCCCTCTGCCAACCTGTGCACCCATCCCCGCAAAAACAGCATCATACTCTTTTTCAAGCTCTTCAAGAGTTATGTCGGTTCCGACACGGACTCCCATTTTTATCTCAATACCAAGGTTGATGATACGCTGGATCTCGGCTTCAAGGATTGTGCGATCAACGCGGTAACCCATGATTCCGTAAAGAACCATTCCGCCCAATTTTTCATTGGCATCGTAAAGAGTCACTGCATGACCTTTCCGGCGCAGTTGATACGCAGCAGACAATCCCGCCGGACCACCTCCAATAACCGCTACTCTTTTACCGGTATCACTGCCCGGTCCGGGAAGTTGCAGATTGGCTTCAATTCCGTAATTGCCGATTGCCTGTTCGACCGCATTGATACCAACGCTTTCATCATGGTACTGTCGATTGCATCCACCCTGGCAGGGATGGGGACATATTCTTCCCATAACCGCAGGAAAAGGGTTGGCATCAACGAGGGTCTCCCATGCTGCCTTCCATGCGTCAGGGGACTTGTCAATGCCGGACAGCAACCGGTGATACCCTCTGATATCCTCACCGGCCGGACATTCTGCCGTACATGGCGGTACCTGTCTTATGTAAACAGGGCGGCGGTACCTGTCTTATGTAAACAGGGCACTTGTGACTCTGATCTCCGAATGCGACAATTTTATCAACTCCCCTCTGTTCACTGAATGCAGGAAATTGGTAATGAGTCGCAAAATCAAGGATTGGATTGGATTCTACTGTCATGAATTTCTCCTTTAACTAAAAGCGAACATGAGCCGACTGATTGAACGTGGTTCTTGCATGACGATAACTGTCAATCATGTCTTCATCAAAAGTAAGGTTGGTCTCTTCAAAAAAGCGTTTCCAGCCAATCCGGTTAATCCACTCTCCGATACGTTCCCAGGGGCGTCCGCCTGCTTTATATGCGCAAAGAATCTGACCGATGACTTCGGTGACTTCCGGCCATCGCGGCGGGTTGTTCGGTAGATTATGCGCAACAATACTCATGGTTGACGGTTTTGACCGGGCATTGCTGTTTTTACCTCCGACCCAGATGGCAAACTTTGAGTGTTCAGGATGATTGATTTCCATTGCCGGGCAGGCTCCGAAACATGCGCCGCAGCAGATGCATTTCGCCTCGTCCACCATAAGTGATCGTTTACCGTTCACAACAGTCGGCCTGATGGCAGCAACAGGACAGCGGGCAACGGCTTTCGGCAATTCACATACAAGGGAAAGGTGGTCATGATTGATCCTCGGGGGACGGGTGTGTTTGACGACAATGGCAATATCGGCCTGGCCGCCGCAGTTGATAGAACAGCAGGATGTCGACAGTCTCACCTTGTTCGGCATCTGCATGTCTTTGAACTCCTTGTAGACACTGTCCATAATTGACTTGACAACACCGGACGCATCTGTCGCAGGTATATCACAATGAAGCCAACCCTGGGTGTGAGAGACAGAAGAGATGCACATCCCTGTTCCTCCCACTGGAAACCCCATCTCTTCCAGATCCCTGATCATCAACGCCACATTCTCCTCATGCGGAGTCAGAAACTCAACGTTATTTCTTACGGTGAATCGGAAAAAACCGTCACTGTACTTGTCGGCAATGTCACAAAGCCTTCTGACCATATCCACCGTATCCTGACGGGGGGTTCCTGCACGGACAGTATAAATCACATCACCACTCTGGGCGACATGTTTCAGAACGCCGGGTTTGGGTATCTCACGGACAGTATAAATCACATCACCACTCTGGGCGACATGTTTCAGAACGCCGGGTTTGGGTATCTCATGATATTTCCACTTGCCGTAGTTTTTCAGCACGACAGGATGAAGTGCATCCTCATAGGTGTGAGGCCCCGACTCGACGGTTTTCCACTTATTTTCAGGACTGCTCATAAAATGTTTCCTTCATTATGGAGGCAGTGTACTGCCTGTTTGAAAGTCTGTAATCTTTTCGGAGCGGTTATAAGCTCCGGCCCGCCAGGGATCCTCAGTATTTAGCCTTGAAATAAGGATTGTCACGCGGCCTCGTCACCATATTGATGTCTGCTTCATGGCCGATACCCTCCAGAAACAGTTTCAGACCGACGCGTTCAATGGTTTCACCAATTCTTTCGTGATCCAGTCCATTATCATCCCACCAGTCAATAATTTCCTCGACCAGTTCAATGAATGCTTCGATATCCTCATCATCTTCCATCTTCATGAAAGGCACGATCAGCGATCCCATATTGACACCGACTTTAAGGGTGTTTTTGCCGCCCATCAACAGGGAAATTCCTCTCTCTTTACCAGGCGAAAGCGCTTTCGGCATGGCATTCAGGCAGTGCATGCAGCGAACGCAATCCCTGCTTTCAATAACCATTTCACCATTATTGAGCGATATAGCTCTGGTCGGACAAAGATTGATCACCTGATTAACCAGTGCATCCAGACCTCTCTCCTCTACCCAGGCCTTGACCTCATGCGCCTCAACCTGAATCGAATCCTTCCATGTGCCGACAACGGCCAGATCCGAACGCATGATAGCGTTGGTGCAATCATTGGGGCATCCCGAAAACTTCAGCTTGATTTTATAGTTCCATTCAGGACGGTGAAGAGCACCAATGAAGTGTTTCAGTACCTTCAAATGAACCTTCAGATTGTCGTAACAGGCATTTTCACAACGTCCCGGTCCGATGCAGGAGACTGCAGTTCGCATTCCGGCACCTGCACCTCCAAGATCCCATCCGGCCTTGTTGAGCTCATCAAAACACTTCTGGACATTTTTTTCTTCAATCCCCTGAAGCATGATGTCACCAGTCTGTCCATGAAGGGCAATAATTCCGCTGCCGTACTTCTCCCAGATATCGCAGAGCTCCCGCATCATTGTGGAGTTATAGTGCAGTCCCGGAGCTGGTTGGATTCGCATGGTATGAAATTCAGCCGCTTCAGGAATCTTGTCTTTTATCATCGAATAGCGGGTTATGACTCCTGCCCCATAACCATCAACCGTAACAAGACCACCTTTCCAATACCCCATTTTAGTGTTATAGGAGTATTCCAGCTGATCCATCACGCCACGCAGCATGGGCTTTTCCGTTCTTTCCGCAAGTTCCTTGAACCCCGAAATAAAGCTTGGCCAGGGGCCTTTTTCCAACTCATCAAGCATTGGCGTGGGATTCAGAAATTTCTCTTGCCCGTTTGCTCCGCCATCCTTGCTATGATCTACTCCTTCTGAAGCAGCACCTTTTGCGCCTTCCATTATGCCTCCTTTGATTCACAGTAACTTGTTTGTTGGAAACAGTTCTTTTTATCCTTAAACGCAGCCGGTAGGTTTCGGCAGTCCTGCAACTTTACAAGCCTGCAAAGCGGGACCTTTAGGGAAAAGCTTATAAAGGAATTCAGAAGCATCTTTTTTATCCATCCCCTTTTCATTGGCAATAGCTTTAGTCAGTATTTTGACAGCTGGCGCTATCTGGTATTCTTCATAATAACCCCTCAGGAAATTCACCAGATTCCAATGCTCTTCAGTCATGTCAATCTCTTCAACTTCGGCTAACTTCTTAGCGACATCCTCAGTCCACTCCCCCAGATTAAGGAGATAACCGTTTTCATCGGTAGCATAACTGGTACCATTAACTTCAATAGACATAATTCACTCCGTTAAATGTTTTTTATAAATGGAAAAAACCGGCAATCAACCACGAAATGGCGCAAAAGAAAACCGCAGAAATCTATAAGCAAGCAATGAAATTTTCAGCCAGACACGGATTACTAATCCAAAATGACAACCAATAACAAGAGGGGATCGATAACTAAATAACAGTTAAATAGCATAACTATATAGTTAATTGTTTGTTTGGAAATTTTCAAATTCTCCAGGAACTTTTTTTGTTTTTTTCTGCTCTGCAAGGGTAAAAAATCAACAGGAAGCAACACTCTGTTTACCTTCTGCAATCAGAAGCCAGAGCAACAAATGTCCTTGCCCAGTCTGGATTCCCTGTTGCATGTATATGCCCGTAGGATGCAAACAGGTTTTTGTACAACAGGCCGTCATGTTTCCCTGTAATTCCATTTCCCCGGATAACATCAAACTGGTAGTTGCACTCTTCGTTCTGCACGACAGGCTTGGAATAATGAAACTCGTGAGCCTTAACCCGCACATCCTTTCTGAACCAGGGAGAGTCATAACGACTTTTCAAATCAAGATAACCATGCCCTGCCGGATGAAGCTGAAAGGCGATATCAAAGGGGAGAAGTTCTGCAAGTGCATATTTTTTATCTCCATACGAGGCACTTCTGCAAAGGTAGATCAACCCTCCGCATTCGGCATAGAGAGGCATCCCGGCCTCAACTCTTTCGTGAACATCCCTGATCAAGCTCTTGTTGGCGCTTAAGAGCTCCAGAAAAGATTCCGGAAATCCTCCGCCAAGATAGAGCCCGTCGATATCAGGCAGAGAGCTCTCATGAAGCGAATCAATAAACACAAGCTCTGCCCCGCTGTTTCTCAACGCACTCAGGTTTTCGGGATAGTAAAAACAGAAGGCGGCATCTCTGAAAACCCCGATTTTTACCTTCGTTCCATTTTGCTTTATACTCCGGGCAATAGTTTTTATCTGAAGTGCAGGCGCCTCATAAAAAAGTGACCTGATGCTCTTCATATCACAATATTGAGCAATTCTTTCCCCGGCATTTTGAATAAATTGTTCGGCATCTGCTGTTTCGCCGACGGTGGTCAATCCAAGATGCCTTTCCGCGATCACAAGTTCTTTGTCCGTTGGAATGGCACCCAGTACCGGCACGTTGCAGAATTTCTCAATCGCGCTTTTCTGTTTATTCTCTTGTCGGGCGCTTCTTACCCGATTTAAAATAACCCCTGCAATAGTTGCCTTGGGAGGCATCGCCTTCATTCCCATAACAATTGCAGCAATTCCCCTGTTTGAGTGTCTGCTGTCAACGACCAGTAATACCGGCGTCTTCATAACAATTGCAGCAATCCCCCTGTTTGAGTGTCTGCTGTCAACGACCAGTAATACCGGCGTCTTCAGCATAACAGCAACTCCTGCACTGCTGTCGGAACCATCAATATCCATACCATCATGCAGGCCATGGTTTCCTTCAATAAGAGAGAGGCAGTTCTTCTCGTTGTTGCTGTTTTTCAGAAACGAGTCACGGCAGGCCTCAATGCCCATGAGGTAAGGATCAAGATTGTAGCACTCCCTGCCACTTGCAAGAGCGAGCCACATCGGGTCAATGAAGTCCGGGCCTTTCTTGAAACTCTGAACAGTTATCCCTTGACTGACAAAATGAGATATAATCCCTGCACTGACCATTGTCTTGCCGGAACTTTTCTGTGGCGACGATATCATCAGTCGTGGCAATTGTACCGCATCCATTTTTTTTATTCTTTGACCTCATAGAGGATCTGATTGAATGATCAGCATGTCATAATAAATATGGTATGCATGAAACGGGGTTTGTAGCTGATGATATAAACGAAACCCCGCCCCACACAATCAAGAACTTATCCGACTTCCTTTCCAGCCATAACAAGGGTTGGTGGAGCGCCAAGATGACGGCCGGCAAGAAGAACATTCCAGTAGAGGCTTTCAAATCCAAGTTTTCCATACCAGTTCATCTTTGTTTCCTTCAGAAGGCTGAATGGCCCGAACTTGGGAGCAGGAAACTTGCCATGCAGTGGTTCTATTTTATAGTTGAAGTCGATGAGCGAGGATGTGCCCTTCGAATAAACGATGAAACAGGTTGAATGGCCATCGTAGATCTCTTCCGGTTTGACGCCATGTATTTCAGACATGATATTGAAAACTACGACATCTGCTTCATAATGGGCAACCGAGCCGGCCTTGGATGTGGGTACATTGGTGGCATCGCCAATCACGTAGATACTGTCGTGCTTGAGAGCCTTGAGAGTGTTGTGGTGAGTTGGTACATAGCCTATCCCGTCGTCCATTCCTGACTCGCTGATAACATTGTCACCTATGGTTGATGGAACGATCACTAACGTATCAAATGATACCTTGTCACCCTTTACCGACTCTATATACTTCTCTTTACCATTGACGGCATTGAGCTCGAAACTGGTCGTGATTTTAATGTTTTTGCTTTTAGCGGACTCAATGAAAACCGCAGAAGCCTTTGGTTTTGTAAAAGCACCGGGAAGAGGAGTAACCAGTTCGATCTCAGTTTTGTTTCTGATGCCTTTATTCTTGAAGTACCAGTCTGCCAGAAAGACAAACTCGATAGGTGCTACCGGGCATTTGAAGGGAAGTTCGGCAATATTCATGACCAGTTTACCACCATCAAACTCTTTCAGCTTCTTTCGTAGCATTTCAGCAGCCTCGATCGTATAAAAAGAGAAGGCATTCTTGCCCCAGGCAGCCATCAGACCATCATTCTCTTCAGGCATGATCTTGCAGCCTGTACTGATGACGAGAAAATCGTAAGAAAATTTATGGTTTCTGGTTTTTACCTCCTTCTTGTCCGGGTCAATATGTGTGATTTCATCAATCACAAAATTGACATCCGGAAGGATATATTTTTTCCTCGATCGAACAAGAGTATTCGACTTTTGAATCCCGAAAGGGACAAAGAGCATCCCTGGCTGATAGATATGCCGGTCATCACGATCGATCAGGGTGATTTCCCAATCTTTTGGCAAGTGTCTCCTCAGGTTATTGGAAATGATCGTTCCGCCTGTACCACCACCCAGCACGACTATTTTTTTTGACATTATCCGACCTCCTTTGTTCCGAATTATTAAGATTGAAGTGCACTCAGAAAAAAAAGTTAGCTGATAACAACGCAGCGCCTGTCGGTGCTGATGTTACGGCTTTGACAACTATGCATCCGGCCATTAAAAATTGACGATTGCAAAGCAAGCTATGCTCCAGCCGTCATCGGGTAAAGATGCTGGTATTTCAGCAAGGTGTTGAATCTATCCTGGGAAACAAACTTATCGAACGTATCAATAATGCCATCGAGTCTTCGATGGCAAGGGCTAAACACTTCGGGTGTCGACAGACGGGTTTTATTTCTGTATTACCGGCATACATTTTGAATCACACTCATTTGAATGCCTATATGCCTATATGCCGTTACAATTGTTAAGTATACACAACATCATCTTGAAATACAAGCAATTCATGCCATCGAATGTTAGATTGGCAGTATGCTGCGAGAGTAGAGTTAACTGATTTTATTATATACAGAGTTAACTGATTTTATTATATACAGATGGTGGTATTTTTTCCTGAAATATGCTGCCCGGAATGCATTAATCCGCATACCATATTTATGGTATTTATAGGGTATGTGCTTGGATATTATGAAGAGATAGGGGTTTATTAGCAATTGTTTATATGACTCGCTCTGTTGCAGGAGAGCTGAAACAGGAGAAAGGAAATCCGGGTGACTGGTCAACAAGAGCGATATATAATAATACGTTTCGTTGCCGGTTCGAATCCTGGAGTGAAATTTTAAGAAACATAGAACGTTAACGATAATGCAGGTACAAGAGCCTTATATAGCTCCCGTGAGCAAAGTCGGAATGATGGGCCAGAAGCAGCCGGGTTATTATGTGTTGCGTCTTAAGGCTGTTGCCGGTGATCTCACTGTATCACAGCTCTCATGTATTGCAGGGGTTGCGGAACAATACGGACGGGGGAGTGTCCATCTTTCAACACGTCAGGGAGTTGAAATTCATTATGTGCATCGGGATAACCTGGAAAAAGCTGAACTTGCACTGCAGGAGGGAGGGGTCGAGTTAGGATCATGCGGCCCTCGTGTTCGGGTGATTGTTGGCTGTCCGGGTGCGGAAACCTGCCGCATGGGTGTATTTGATACAAAGAAGATTGCAAGGGAACTTGATTCGAAATATTTCAAAAAGGACACCCCTTCAAAATTCAAGATGTCGGTAACGGGCTGCGCTAACAACTGTACCAAGGCAAATGAAAACGATATCGGTGTCAGAGGTGCCATAGAGCCTGAATGGGTCTCGTCGACATGCAGCGATTGCGGTTTATGCATTTCGCTCTGCCCGGTCAACGCGATTCAGCGAACGAAGATTAGTGATGGATTCAGCTATACCTCCGATCAGGATAAGTGTATCAACTGCAACATCTGTACGTCACAATGCACCGACAAGGCTTGGGTTGCAGGAAGGAAAGGCTATACTCTTTTTATCGGTGGAACTATGGGTAGAGTACCACGTTTTGCCTCGATCCTGAAAAAAATTGTGGAGAGTGAGGAGGAATTATTTATGCTTATTGAAAAAGCCATGACTTTTTACAGGAATAATGCACGGACAAAAGAGCGTTTCGGACACATGATCGACCGGATAGGACTTGAAAAGGTAAAGAATGAAATTCTTGGTATATGAGCAGGGAAACGGTAGAAAAACTGAGTTTGGAGTTATCCGGCAAAACGCCGGAAGAGATCATTCGTCGTGCAGTTGAGGTTTTTGGAGCAGCATCCACTGCACTTGCCTCCAGTTTCGGTGCCGAAGATCAGGTCATTACTGATATCATGCACCACGAAAAGCTGCAGGTGCCAGTTTTTACCCTCGATACAGGACGATTGCCGCAGGAAACCTACGATGTCCTGGATGCTACGAGGAAACGTTACGGTATTCAGATAGAGGTGCTTTTTCCCGAAACCTCCGCTGTTCAGGCACTGGTGACCAGCCATGGAGCAAACCTTTTTTACGAAAGTGTTGAACTTCGAAGGGAGTGCTGCCATATTAGAAAGGTGCAGCCACTGACCAGAAAACTTTCCACATTGAAAGCCTGGATATGCGGCCTCCGCCGCGAGCAGTCGGTCACCAGAACCGCCATTGCACCAGTTGAATGGGATGCGGCGTTCGGACTCTACAAAATTAACCCCCTGGCTGAAGTGTCGGAAGCCTGGGTATGGGACTACATTAAAACCCGCTCAGTTCCGTATAATGCACTTCATGACAGTGGTTATCCAAGCATAGGCTGTGCACCTTGCACCAGAGCTGTCGGACCGGGAGAGGATGTCCGGGCAGGTCGCTGGTGGTGGGAGATTGCCGAACATCGCGAGTGCGGCCTGCACCGTGAACATAAGTAACTATATCAATAAAGAATGGATCATCTCGACAAACTCGAAGCTCAAAGTGTCTATATCCTCAGGGAAGCCTACCGCGAATTTAAAAGTCTCTGCATGCTCTGGTCCATCGGCAAAGACAGCACCGTTATGCTCTGGCTTGCCCGGAAAGCCTTTTTCGGACATGTCCCCATTCCGCTTGTGCACATTGATACGCACTACAAAATCCCTGAAATGATTTCGTATCGCGACCGTATTGCTCTGGAGTGGAACCTGAACATGATCTACGGCGAAAACCGCGAGGCACTTGATAGTAAGCTTACCTTTCCTGACGGAAATACCGATCGCCTTACCTGCTGCAAATATCTGAAAAGCGAAGCGCTGAAACACACTCTTTCAGGCGAGTGGCCCCGCTACCGCATGGACCACGAACTGAAGCACTATGTCCCCGATGAGGGGAAGGAACCCTATACCGGCGTTATTGTCGGTGTCAGGGCTGACGAAGAGGGGAGTCGTTCGAAGGAAAGATATTTTTCACCCAGGGATAAGGATAACGTCTGGGATGTAGGCGATCAGCCCCCCGAGTTCTGGAACCAGTTCAAGACCGATTTTGCACCTGGGACCCATGTACGCATTCACCCTCTGCTCGACTGGACTGAGCTGAACATCTGGGAATACATTGAGAGGGAAAAGATCCCGGTGGTTTCGCTCTATTTAAATCAGGGCAGTGGAACAAGGTACCGTTCACTCGGTTGTTATCCATGCACCAATCCCGTCGATTCCGCTTCGCGAACAGTTCCTGAAATTATCGACGAGCTTAAAAGCGGCAGGCTTTCCAATATTGCCGAACGTTCAGGGCGAGCTCAGGACAGTGAGGATGGCGGGCTTGAAACCCTGCGCCGTGACGGCTATATGTAAGAGTGGAGAGGTGATACGTGCAGAATCAGTAAAATAATATTTCGTATTGGTATGATGAATGGACGAGCGCAAATGAATATAGTGATAGTCGGTCACGTTGATCACGGCAAAAGCACCGTGATTGGCCGGCTTCTGGCAGATACGGGAACACTCCCGCAGGGCAAGCTTGAATCGGTAAAAGAGAACTGCAGAAAGAACTCAAAACCCTTCGAGTATGCCTTTCTCCTTGATGCGCTCAAGGATGAGCAGGCACAGGGTATCACCATCGACATGGCTCGCTGTTTTTTTAAAACAGCCGCGCGCGACTATATCATTATCGATGCTCCCGGTCATATTGAGTTTCTGAAAAACATGATAACCGGCGCATCCAGGGCAGAATCAGCCCTGCTTGTTATTGATGTGGATGAAGGCATCAAAGAAAACTCCAGGCGTCATGGCCAGATGGTCTCAATGCTCGGCGTGAAGCAGGTTACCGTGCTGGTCAACAAAATGGACCTTGTCGATTTCAGCGAAGAGGTTTTCGAAAAACTCAAAGCAGACTATTCGGAGTTTCTTGCCCAGATCAAGGTGAAACCTGTCAGCTTTATTCCTGTCAGTGCCCGCGAAGGCGATAATATCGCAACGCTTTCCGAACGCATGCCCTGGTACAAGGGAGCTACTGTGCTCGAACAGCTCGACGGCTTCATCAGCGACAAGCAGCTCCAGGACAAGCCTTTCCGTTTTCCAGTGCAGGATATCTACAAGTTTACCCGCCAGAATGATGACCGCAGAATTGTCGCTGGCACCGTTGCCGCAGGTTCGGTGAGTGTTGGTGATGAAGTGCTGTTTCTCCCATCCGGGAAGCAGTCCGCCATCCAGACTGTAGAGTCATTCAACACCGCTCCGAAAACGCTTGCCACAACAGGGGATGCTTTAGGGGTTACCCTCACCACCCAGATCTACATCCGTCCAGGCGAACTCATGGTGAAACCCTCTGAACCGTTGCCCGAAGTCGGCACTCGTTTCAGGGTGAATATATTCTGGGTTGGCCGGGCGCCGATGATCATGCATAAGGAGTACAAGCTGAAAATCGGATCAGCCCGCGCCTCGGTAAAACTGGCAGAAATCTGCAATACGCTTGATGCCTCGGATCTCAGTTACACTAAAAACAAGCATCAGCTCGATTGCCGCGATGTAGGTGAGTGCATTCTCGAAACCTCCCGTCCTATTGCCTTCGATCCTGCAGCTGCAAGTGAGGCTACCGGACGGTTTGTTATCGTTGATAATTATGAAATTGCCGGTGGCGGCATAGTCATCGAGAACCTATCAACTGACGAAACCCTGCTGCAGCGTCACATCCGGGAGCGCGAAACCAACTGGGAAAAAGGGCTGATCAAATCGGACGAAAGAGAGCATGCCAACGGGCACCGAGCTAAATTCATTGTCTTCACCGGAGCTCCGGGAACAGGCAAACGATCTGTAGCCAAAGCTCTGGAACAGGGATTGTTCACTAACCACCTGAATGCTTATTACCTTGGCGTAGCCAACATCGACCGTGGTCTTGATGCTGATTTAGGGTACCGGGCTGATAATGCTGGCGAGAGGTTGAGAAGAATCGGAGAGCTTTCCCGTATCCTCACCGATGCCGGGCTTATTTTCATCACCACCATCGATGATGCTGATGACTTTGATATTGAAACACTGAAACAGTTGAACGAACCCAGCGATATTCTCGTCGTCAATCTTGGGGAAAACAACTTTTCCCGCTACAATCCCGATCTCCAGCTCCTAGCCGGTATAAACGTGGATGACGCCGTAAAAGAGGTGACCGATATGCTGAAAACAAAGGAAATCATCCTCGACTACCAGATATGAACCACAAAAGCTGAGAGGCGTTCATCCGCCTCTACGCTGGCAGGTCAAAGCAAGGCTGCAATATAAGTCCTATGGGGCCCATAGGTCTCATCAGTCCTATTTTTTCATCTATTCATAATGAGTCCAGAGACGGATGATTTTGACTATGCGCTCTGTCTCATAGACCTGATAGACAAGACGCTGCTGGATGTTCAATCTTCTTGAATATGCCCCGGAAAGATCACCGACAAGTTTCTCATAAGGCGGGGGATTCTGGAAAGGATTTTTTTGCAGAATCTCAAGCAGTTCCAATGCTTTAGGTTTCAATCCAGCAGAAGCAAGTTTTTTTGCATCTTTTTGAGCCTGCTTGGTATAGACAAGCTGCCAAGTCACCAGTCAAGCTCTTTCGAACACTCAGAGATATCCTCTTTCAGTCCCTCTTGAATTGATTCACGCATGCCCGGAAGGGAAATAAGATGCAGTGTTTCAGAAATTGCATTCCAGTCACTTTCCGATAAAAGGACCGCATTTCCCCTTTTCCCTTTTATGACGACAGGTTTATGCGAACTGACTGTTTCATCAACAAGCTTGTAAAGCTTAGCTCGAGCTCCCGTCACAGTGATAGTCGTTGTTGCCATAGTATAACCTCATTTTTCTAAAACGTACGTCTTTTCGTACGCATTATCAAGTTTTACCAAATCCTGACCATCCACGTTGACCGGGCAGATCAAGCGAGCAATATAAGTCCCATAAGGCGTATTGGACCCATAGGACCGTGCGACGTGAAAGCCTTGTTGTGGAGTTGTCTGACAAACAGACCAACTGTTCAGTCAGTTGAGACCGCCAGTACATGCAGGATAAGTAATTGCCTTGTGTGAAGCTATTGGTAAACGTACCCGCAGGAAACTGTAGGTTGATCCGTGAGGAGAAGCTGAATCTGCCAGCAACAGGCGGAGAGGGGCAAGGTCAGGATGACATGGCTAACTTATGTGAACTGTTGATAAACGTCGTCAAGGTCAACAAGCCAAAGTTGCTGACAGGCTTGAACCAAAAGGTATATGGGTAGGTGAACTCCTTAGTCCTTGGACTCACACTGACAATAACCCCATCGGCGGAAAGACAGAGCCTAAATCATTCATTACTTTACGACGAGGAACACGGTAAGCCCGTAAAGCTACCCTACTGGGGAATCTGACCGTAAGGAAAGATCATGGCGTTGCGGGTAGAGGAACGAGGAGAAAGCAAATGCCACCCTGTAATCGGGTGGATAGGGATTGCAACATTATCCTCCGTGAAAACGGGCCTACTTCCTTATGGTCTTTCGTCACAAGAGAACGGGCAGAACTTTATTAACGGAAGGAAAGCAAATGAATGCAGGAACAATGGCATGTGCACCATCCGGCCTTAACTGGCAAACCATCAATTGGATGGTTATCCGTCGTCAGGTAAAAAAGCTGCAAGCGCGTATTGTGAAGGCAACACAGGACTGTAGACAGGGTAAGGTAAAAGCCTTGCAATGGCTACTGACCCATTCGTTCAGCGGTACAGCATTAGCCGTCAAACGGGTGACTGAGAATGATGGAAAGAAAACCTCCGGTGTAGACTGTGTTATCTGGCATACACCGACAGCAAAGACCAATGCGATAGTATCGTTGCAAAAGAGGGGGTACAAACCTTTCCCGCTTCGGAGAGTTCTTATTCCGAAGAAAAATGGCAAGACAAGGCCTCTGGGTATTCCGACAATGAAAGACCGCGCAATGCAGGCACTCTACCTGCTGGCACTGGAACCAGTTGCCGAAACAACTGCTGACCGAAACTCTTACGGGTTTAGGCCAGAACGCTCAACCGCCGATGCAGGGGCACAATGCTTTATTTGCCTTGTAGGGAAGAATCGAGCGGAATGGGTGCTGGAGGCTGACATTTCAGGATGCTTCGACAATATCAGCCATGATTGGATGATCGCCAATATCCCAAGTGATAAAACAATGCTCCAAAAATGGCTCAAGGCAGGATTTGTGTATCAAAACGAGCTCTTTCCCACAGACGCCGGTACGCCACAAGGCGGTATTATCAGTCCGGTTCTGGCAAACATGACGCTTGACGGCCTTGAAAAAGCGCTTGCGGAAGCATTTCCGCAAACTCACAAAAAACAGCTAAAAATGCACATGGTGCGTTATGCGGACGACTTCATTATCACCGGCAATTCAAAAGAATGGCTGCAAGATGAAGTCATGCCGGTTCTGGTCAACTTTCTGGCAGTACGAGGTCTAACTTTGTCACCAGAAAAAACCAAAATAACGCACATCACGGAAGGATTTGATTTCCTTGGCTGGAATGTTCGCAAGTACAATGGGAAACTGTTAATAAAACCATCGAAAGCAAACATCAATGCACACCTTAAAAAAATAAGGGAAATCATTAAAGGAAACAAAGCGATAAAGCAGATAAATCTGATACGCTTACTCAACCCCGTTTTACGAGGATGGGCGAACTATCACTGCCATATAGTCGCTAAGAATACCTTTGGTTATGTTGATGCCCAAGTCTGGTCACTGCTGTGGTGGTGGGCAACAAGAAGACATCCGAACAAGGGTGCCCGATGGATTAAAGCCAAGTATTTCAAAACCAGAGGCTCCCGTAACTGGGTGTTCGCCGCTGAAGATGAAAAACAGGGGAGAAAAGAAATAAGACTCCTGTCTGAATCCGATACACCAATCAGACGGCACATCAAAATCAAGGCGGATGCTAATCCCCATGACCAGAAATGGGAGAAGTACTTTGAAGCCAGACGGGCAACTCAAGTACTGAACTCACCAAAAGTCAGAACTAATGGGTAGTATCCAAATTATCTCAGTGGTGAAACCGGGTGCCGCAAGGTGCCTTTGTAAAGGCATGAGCCGGATGAGGGGAAACTCTCAAGTCCGGTTCTTAGGGGACGGCAGCACAGTAATGTGCTGCTGTTACCCGAC
>Ga0209697_10002776_pt1 | contig 24596 bp, 18 predicted proteins | sample AliMusrvi5mmetaG_FD_184115 | JGI IMG/M metagenome (GOLD analysis project Ga0209697, IMG submission 184115) | Freshwater lake bacterial and archeal communities from Alinen Mustajarvi, Finland, to study Microbial Dark Matter (Phase II) - Alinen... | ecosystem: Environmental > Aquatic > Freshwater...
TAACTAAATCGAGCACATACATAACTAACTGGTTACCGTCCATGGCCTGGATTTCGGCATCCCTGCCGAAATGACGGCTTTTCTAGTTTGGCTGGACTTGGATATAACGATGAGTGTTTCGGTATTCAATCCCCCCTGCCATCCTTTTTCAAAGGGGGGTGAATATTTTCGGAAATCTTCTTTTTGGGCGCAAGTTGATGCGCCATGTCTTCCTTGATGTTCTTCCGCATACGTTCGATCTCCATCGGAAAATCGTGTTTAGCCAACACGCCGCTGGCTGGCTGTCCACTGGAGTGGATAAGGTTTTCGGACAATTGCAAGTGCTGCAACGCCTCTGGGTAAAATCCATGGCTTGCCAGCAAGGCTGATTCCAACAGCCCCGTTTCAGGATCGCCGCTTAAGCCTAGGGCCGTCGAAAAATACTTAAGCGCTGCCGCGCCATCATTTTGCTGCACGGCTATTTTACCTTTGATGTGGTTGAGCAGGTATTGATAGTTAATGTTGTCTTTGATAGCAGAATTAGTAATTAATGAGTTTGTGATATCGGTTAATTTATCCAGTGTCAACCAAGCACAATTCGATTCCCCAGCCAAGACGACGAGTTGATCTAGCATATCGAAATCCCGCGAATCGAAATAGACGGGTTTGGTTTTCACCAATTCTAGCGCATTGTTTACATTCTCAATATCGAATTGACTGGTCAAACAGCCCATGACCATTTGGTGTAGGCGTAGCTTGAAATCTTCCGGGTGTTTTTGGGTGGCTGCCCGCAAAACGTCCACTGCTTTGCTGTTCATTCCCATTCGAAAATAGATGTTGGCTGCATAGCGTTGCGCCCTGACCGAATCGGGATGCTGTTTGGCCCAAAAAAGCGTCAATTCGCCCTCGTTGCTCCAGAGCTTGGCCTTGGCGACGCTAAACCCGGTATACAGCAGCAGCAAGCCCACCACGCCAAATAACCAGGCTCTGCGGTACTTTTCAGCGGCATAGGCCAAGGGCAGGAATAGAAATACCATAGGCAGGTAGTTGCGATGTTCGTAGTACAAATCCAGCGGTACTATGGTCGACTCGAGCAGGTGGCCGACAAAAAAGAACAGCAAGGCCAAGCTGGCTAAGGGGTAGGTTTGCCGGGCCCGATAGGCAATTGCTAGTAGCAGGACGATGGCTGCCAGCGCCAATAAGGTTGTCGGGGGGGTCAGCAAGCCGTGAGAGAGCTGGTAGTCATCGTTGAAAAGTGTGCCGGAATAGAGTTTTGGAATGGCGAGATCATACAGGTAGCTCAGCAGTACTCTTGCCTCAGTCAACCCGCGCTCGATGGTGGAAAATCCCCTAGGCGTGAGGTTAAAGGCTTGGGATGGGAGCAGAAACCGTCCTAGATAGACGGCGACCGCGCAGGACGGAATAGCAAAGAAAAGCACGGTCCAGTTCCGATGGGGATGCCGGACAAGGACGCTTTGGTGGCGCAGTACGGTGAACTCCACCACCGCCAATAGCAATGGGAGCAATGCCCCATTTTCTTTGCTGAATGCGGCTAGCAAGGTGAATAATCCAACCGCCACGGTCAAGTACGCATAGCCCCGTTTCGGATAGGTTTGCAGCATTTCCCTGCCGTGCAGATAAAGCAGGATGCCACTAAGGGAAAACAGCGTGGCCACCATGGTCATGCGCTGGATCACATATAGCGTGGTTGCCACCTGCATGGGATGCAGCAGCCATAGGGCGGCGGAGGCCAATGCCAGCCACTCGGCCTCTTTACGCAGCCAAGGCAGGCTATTCAGTCGGTAGATTTTCAGTCCGCACCAGAACACCAAAACCCCATTCAAAACATGGATCAGTAGATTGGTGTATTTGAACGGCCTAGGGTCGGATGGCCAGGAAACTTCGTTCAGCAGAAAGCTCATCATGGAAATGGGCCGTCCGGTGGGTCCTGCGATGCCCTCTCCTAAGTAGCGGATCAGACTTTGCCAGTCATTAATTTTGCCGTATTCATCCAAGGCTACGAGGTTGGCGACATCGTCGAACAGAAATGGGCCTTCCAATCCCGGCCAGTAGACCCATAAAACGAGTCCAATCAGGGCGTAAAGGCACAGTCCGGGCCAAAGTGATGTGGAGGTTTGCATGGGATAGGAAGTGGCGACATGGAAATGGTCTATAAAAAGAACGCCCCATTCGGGGCGTTCTGTCAGCTAACATAAGCTGGGTAATTTCCACTAGCTCGGGCAAGCCTTGGGCAGGTACTTGAGGGCTATGCTTCCACCCGTATTGCAGGTCCAATTTAAAGAACCCGCGGTTGAGGTGGGGGTAATCGTGTAGGTCTTGGCGCCGATGGGGCTGGCGACAGAGCCAGTGGCCTTCATCAAGACGGTAATTGCGCCGGCAGTCCCTACGGTTAACGATTTGACATATTTGCCGGAAATAGACAGAGCTGCAGGTAGGTTCGCTGCTGAGTTGCTAGTGGGGAAGCTACCAGTGTTAGTCCAGATGTCGGCGATATTGGCTTTGACACCATCCGCTAAGCTGAAGCCTTCGGCAGCCTGCGCTCTGGCGGTGTAGTCTTGGTAAGCGGGGATGGCCACGGCGGCCAAAATGCCGATGATCGCGATGACGATCATCAATTCAATCAATGTAAAACCTTGTTGTTTGTTTGCGTTCATTTTAAGCACTCCTGCATAGTGTGATAATCCGAACACACTTTTAGGCATGTAATCGAAAAGCGCATCGGACTGTGGAAAAGCATCTTGATTTAACGCAGGGGCAAGGGCCAGAAAGCCTTGGATTGGGGACAAACGGACAAGCCCCATACGCACATACTTTATATCACTAATTTACTCAAAAGTAAAGAGAGAATTTATGTTTTCAGCAATTAATTCTCAGTTTGGGCCAAAGCGATGATCGTAGCACGTCATTCCGACCGGGATGCCGGAATCCAGTCACAAGGACGTGAAACTGCGGGCTGGCACATTACCTAAATCAAACACCTGCGTAATCGGAAAGTTACCGTCCAAGGATGGCAAACTGAGGGCCACGACAGATGTCCCTGCAACCGCGAACATGAAACTACGGGTTGGCACGTTACCTAAGTCAAGCATTTGCACAACCGACTTTTTACCGTCCATGGCCTGGATTTCGGCATCCCTGCCGAAATGACGGCTTTCCCTGACTTGTGATAACGGCAAGAACTCCGCTTAGGAACCCATGACTTGGAAGCTCCTGCTTCCGGGGTGCCATGAAAGTACGGTATCCAAGTAGGGTACGCTGTGCGTACCAAGGCACTGTGCGTACCTCCAAGAATATGCATGGTACGCACAGCGTACCCTACGGTTTGGCTTTCATCGCTGGGGGTGCAAACCAATTTGCATGAATGTTGCCATGAAAATACTTTCATCGTCAGGGGTGTCAATAAGCATTTGACATGATTGTTAGGTTCGCTGCTCTATCGGTGTGTACGGGTGTTGGGTTTCACCTGTGTAGATTTGCCTTGGCCGTGCAATCTTCATGCCCGGATCTTCAATCATCTCCTTCCAATGGGCGATCCAGCCGGGTAGCCGGCCAAGGGAGAACATGACGGTGAACATGTTAGTCGGTATTTTCAACGCACGGTAGATGATGCCGGAATAAAAATCCACATTAGGATAAAGTTTCTTTTCAATGAAATAAGGATCGGTGAGTGCGGCCTCTTCAAGCGCTTTGGCAATGTCGAAGATCGGATCCCGCACCCCCAAATGGTCCAGCACCTTGTCGCAATAAGATTTCAATATTTGGGCGCGAGGGTCATAATTTCTATACACCCGGTGGCCAAAGCCCATCAGGCGGAAGGGGCTGTTTTTATCCTTGGCCAATTCTAGGTATTTCTTATGGTTGCCGCCGTCGGCATGGATGGCTTCCAGCATCTCGATGACCGCTTGGTTGGCACCGCCGTGCAACGGACCCCACAGCGCACAGATGCCGGCTGAAAGAGAGGCGAACAAGTTGGCTTTGGACGAACCGACCATGCGCACAGTCGAGGTTGAGCAGTTCTGTTCGTGGTCGGCGTGTACGATGAACAAAACATCCAAGGTTTTGCGGATCAACTCGTCCGGAAAATATTCGTTCATCGGTGTGGTGAACATCATGTGCAAAAAATTGGATAGATAGTCCAACTGAGGGGTAGTGTAAACAAAAGCTTCACCTACCGAGCGCTTGTAGGCAAAAGCGGCCAGCACCCGCACTTTGGACAGAAGGCGGGTGATGGTCTGGTCTCGGTCCTCATGGCTTTGGTCTGGCTGGAGGAGTTCCGGGTGGTAGACCGACAGCGAACAGACCATGGCCGACAATATCGCCATGGGGTGTGCATGGCCGGGGTAGGAGGTGAAGAAGCTTTTCATATCCTCGTGTATCAAGGAGTGGTGATGCACCTTGTCCTTGAAGCGGGCGAATTCATCAACCGTGGGCAGATGCCCGTAAATCAGCAGGTACGAAACTTCCATGAAGGTGGATTTTTCACACAATTCAACGATATCGATGCCTCGGTAGCGCAAAATGCCCTCGTCGCCGTCAATAAAGGTGATGGACGACAAGCATGCCCCGGTGTTGCCATATCCCGAATCAAGGGTAATGTAACCGGTTTGCTGGCGTAGACGGGTGATGTCCAAGGCTTTCTCGCCTTCGGTCCCCTCGATGATCGGTAGCTCGAAAGTTTTGCCGTCGAGTTGCAGCGTGGCGCTTTTCGACATGGTAAGTCTCCGCTTTGGTTCGTAGAAGTATTAAAGCATAACATAGGGTAGTTCGTTGGCTTTGCAGCATCGCCTAAGCTAAGGATCACGGCAATTCCGCACAACAGACAACGATCATAATCAGTGAAAGATACGGGAATTGAGCGTAAGAATCCAGAATTTGAAGCATTAAGCCCTTGGTTTGCCGGTAAATTAGCTATTGCATTTTAAGGACGCAAAGATGCGAGGGTTGCATGTTGATCGAACTTAGGTAGCGGCAGCAGTGTAAAAGGCCGTATACTGCTAGAACATTTGGCGGAACTGAAAGTCACTAGCCTTAAAGGGGGTCACTATGGCACGCTTACTCGTATTTATTTTACTGGCCTTCACAGCCTCGATTTGGGCGGCGGAAGAAGAATCCCATCCTACGCTGATTCCTATTCCTGAACAACCCGACATCCCTCCCCCCGTGGAGAGCGGGCAGCCCATGGAGCCTGATGTCACAATCAGGCGCAGGCAAAATGACACTATCGAGGAGTACCGCATCAACAACCGGCTTTATATGGTCAAGATCAAGCCCGACATCGGCCCGTCTTACTATTTGACGGACACTGACGGTGACGGTCAAATGGATGCTAGAAGCAGCGATATCGTAAAAGGGCCCAATTCAATGAATATCCCCAAGTGGGTTCTGCTGAGTTGGTAGCCGAATTTGTTTCTTAGAATGCCAACTTATATAATTTTGCAATTGGTAAATTGTCTGATCCAATGATTGTAGCTACTACACGGCACTCCCGCTAATAAGCTTAAAGAAATTCCCTTGAATACAAGTTTTGAGTCTCGCTTAAATTTACTCGTTGCAGCCGGTCGGCAGGGCCTATTAATGGATGGCCTTAAAGGTTTGGAAAAAGAGAGCCTTAGAGTCACACAATCGGGACGGATTTCACAATTCCCCCATCCCGAAGGTTTGGGTTCTGCGTTGAAGCATCCGTATATCACCACTGACTTTTCGGAAGCTTTGATTGAGCTTATAACCCCGCCTTTTTCCGACCCGTCGGAAGCGTTGGGATACCTTGATTCCATTCATCGGTTTGTTTACCAAAACAATGGCGAAGAATCTTTGTGGGCGGCATCCATGCCATGTGAAATTGACGGGGAGGAGAGCATACCCATCGCCTATTACGGCGACTCCAATAGCGGCAGGATGAAGCATGTCTACCGTCGCGGCTTGGCTAGTCGGTATGGCCGGTGCATGCAATCCATAGCCGGCATACACTTTAACTATTCTGTCAATGAAGCTCTGTGGCCGGTTTTACAAGACTTGCTGGGGGATACGTCGTCCATCGGCAGTTTTATTGACGACCAATATTTCAGCTTGATCCGAAACGCCCAGCGCAATGGCTGGCTGGTGCTTTATTTGTTTGGCTCGTCGCCGGCTTTTTGCCGATCATTTCTTACTGGTCGCCAATGGATGGCATCACAATTTGAAAAATTTGATGAATCGACCCTGTTCAAGCCTTATGCGACTTCTTTGCGCATGAGCGACATAGGCTACCGCAACGACAGCCAATCAGGTTTGAACATTTCTTTGAATAACTTGGATGAATACGTCTCTAGCCTTGTCAAGGCCATGAATAAGCCCTATCCAGCTTACCAAAAAATGGGCATCAAGGTGGACGGAGAATATCGCCAGCTTAATGCCAATGTATTACAGATATCCAACGAGTACTACAGTTCGATTCGGCCCAAACAGGTGTCAAGGTCATGTGAAAGCCCTACCATTGCACTCAAAAGTCGCGGTATACGATATATTGAACTGCGCTCATTGGATTTGGGTCTCGTCCATCCATTAGGCCTTAGCCTTACCGAAATGCGTGTGCTGGAATTGTTCCTGTTGTGCTGCTTATTGCAGGAAAGTCCACCCTTGAGCACTTTGGAAAACACGGAAATTAGCAGAAACTCATTAGATGTCGCCTGTCGCGGTCGCGCTCCGGGATTGCAGTTGTCAAGGGCCGGTAAAGCGGTGAAGCTTCGGCAATGGGCGGTGGAGTTGGTGGAAGGCATGCGAACCGTAGCTAAAATTCTCGATGGCGGAGAGTCGGAGGGAGCCTATCTCGGCAGCCTTGAATCCATATTAGGCGCAATTGACGATCCAGAGAACACCCCATCGGCTAGAATCCTGTCAGAGATGAGGGAAAACAAAGAGTCTTTCCTCGCTTATGCACTTAGAACTTCGCAACAGCACGCGGAAAATTTCCGTTCGCGGCCATTGGAAGGTGATGAAGCCTTGGCGTTTCGCCTAGAAGCCCAGGAGTCTTTAGCCGCGCAAAAGCGCACCGAAGAATCCGACAGGCTAAGCTTTGAGGACTTTCTCGGTCAATATTTTTCAAACGTCGAGTAACGGAAAATCAGCAATTCTCATTTTGGCTCAAAGCCCCGTCATTTCGGCAGGGATGCCGAAATCCAAGCCAAGGACGGTATCTAGTCACCCGATTTAAGCTATTGATAGTCTGCATGATTGCCATCCATGGACGCTGGATTTCGGCATCCCTGCCGAAATGACGGATTTATATTTATCGTTTCTAGCCCAAACTGATGAATTGCTGAAAAAATAAGCATGTTGTAGACAAATCCCCTTAATTTCGTCAAAATATGCCGCTTTCCAATAAGCTGTTGTGCAAACCGGAAATTCGACGACAAGAAACAATGCCAAACATTTTAGTTCTCAACGGTCCTAACCTAAATTTGTTGGGTGTCAGGGAGCCTGGCCTGTACGGTAGCCAAACCTTGCAGTCAATTGATGACGCTTTGACTGTGTACGCAAATGCAAGGGGCTATGCCATGGCATTTCTGCAAAGCAATGCCGAACACGCCCTAATTGACCGGATTCATCTTGGGTATTCAGAAGGGGTGGATTTCATATTGATTAATCCCGGGGCTTTCACGCACACCAGCATTGCTCTTCGGGATGCCCTTCTTGCCACAAAAATACCGTTCATCGAGGTGCATTTGTCCAATGTCCATGCCCGTGAGCAGTTTCGCAAACATTCCTATTTTTCCGACATCGCCAAAGGTGTCATCAGCGGATTCGGTGCCTTAGGCTATGAACTCGCGCTGCAAGCTGCCATCCACGAACTCGAAAATAAATAAACAGGGGTCGCCAAATTATGGATATTAGAAAAATAAAAAAACTGATCGAACTGATCGAAGAGTCAGATATCGCTGAAATAGAAATCCATGAGGGAGAGGAGTCTGTTCGTCTTAGTCGCTATTCTGCCAACCAGCATGTGGTCAGCCACCCTCCAACTCAGCCCCATGCCCAACTCCAAGCGCACCTACCGGCCGGACCCTTAGTTCCCGAGGAACCACAAGGCCATATGGTCCGTTCCCCGATGGTGGGAACTTTCTACCGTTCGCCTACACCAGGCGCGAAGTCCTTCGTCGAAATCGGCACAAGCGTCAAAGTGGGTGACACGCTCTGCATCATTGAGGCGATGAAAATCCTGAACCCGATCAACGCCGACAAGGAGGGTGTGATAGCTAAAGTATTGGTGGATAACGCACAGCCTGTGGAGTACAACCAGCCGCTGTTCGTCATCGAGTGAGTGTCATCGCCTTATCAACGCGTTTGATTTGGTTTTACTTATTCTCCCTGTCCTTTCAATCAGGTATCTATCCATGCTTGGTAAAATTGTTATCGCCAACCGAGGCGAAATCGCCCTGCGCATTTTGCGCGCTTGCCGTGAACTCGGAATCAAAGCGGTGGCTGTCCACTCGGAAGCCGACCGCGACCTTATGCATGTGCGCCTCGCCGACGAACACGTCTGCATCGGCCCTGCCGCATCCAGGGATAGCTACTTAAACATCCCTGCGATTATTAGTGCGGCGGAGGTCACCGATGCTGTGGCCATTCATCCTGGTTATGGTTTTCTGTCGGAAAATGCCGATTTTGCCGAGAGAGTCAACCAAAGCGGTTTCATCTTCATTGGTCCCAAACCAGAAACCATCAGGTTGATGGGGGATAAGGTTTCAGCTATTGAAGCCATGAAGAAAACCGGCATCCCCTGCCTGCCGGGCTCTGACGGTCCATTAGGCGACGATTACGATGAAAATCTGCGCATCGCCCGGCGCATCGGCTTCCCGATTATCATCAAGGCGGCTGGCGGCGGCGGAGGTCGTGGCATGAGAGTGGTGCATAGCGAGGCCGCTTTGCACAGTTCCATCACCCTGACCAAGGGCGAGGCGGGTGCCGCATTCAATAACGATACGGTCTACATGGAGAAATTCTTGGAGAATCCGCGCCACATCGAATTTCAGGTCATCGCCGACTCTTATGGCAATTGTGTGCATTTGGGGGAGCGGGACTGCTCCACCCAGCGCCGCCACCAGAAGGTTATCGAGGAAGCCCCTGCCCCCGGCATTTCAGGGGAAAGGCGGCAACGGATGGGCAAGCGCTGCGTCGATGCATGCAAGGAATTGGGCTATTTAGGGGCCGGTACCTTTGAGTTTCTTTACCAGGATGGCGAATTCTTCTTTATAGAAATGAACACCCGTGTCCAAGTGGAGCATCCGGTCACTGAGATGATTACCGGTTTCGACATCGTCAAGGAGCAGTTGCGCATCGCCGGGGGCGAGGCCTTGTCCATTCGTCAGGAAAATGTCAAAGCCACCGGCCATGCCATTGAATGCCGTATCAACGCCGAGGACCCCACCAACTTTCTGCCGTCACCCGGTTTGATTGAACAATTCCACATGCCCGGCGGTCCAGGTATCCGGGTTGAGACCCATATTTACAATGGATACAGGGTGCCTCCCTACTATGACTCCATGATCGGCAAGCTCATTGCCCATGGCGACACCCGTGACAGTGCCATAGCCAGGATGCGCACGGCACTCAACGAGATGGTCATCGGCGGAATCAAGTGCAATATCCCCCTGTTACTAGACATTATCAACGACAAGGCGTTTCAGGAAGGCAGCCAGAACATTCATTTCTTGGAGAAAAAACTAGGGACCAAGCATTGATGTGGCGGCAGTTGTCGGTAGCGGCCGAGGAGGCCCAAACTGAATGCTTATCCGACCAGTTCTTTGAGTTAGGAGCCCTGTCGGTCAGTTTTCAGGATGAGGGCGACCAGCCACTATTTGAACCCAAACCGGGAGAGATTCCTCTCTGGCGCAAGACACGCGTGATCGCTTTGTTTGAAGAAGAAGTCGATCTAAGCCAAGTGCGGTCTGCCATTTGTGACAGCTTGGCTGCCGGGAGCTTGGTCGATTGGCACGAGGAGGAAATTCAGGATCGGGCTTGGGAGCGGGCATGGCTGGATCATTTCAAGCCCATGCAATTTGGACGGCGTCTTTGGATTGTCCCCACTGGCTTTGAATTGCCCAAACAGGAGGGCGCGGTATGTGTCAATCTCGATCCGGGTCTGGCTTTCGGTACTGGCACCCATCCGACCACCGCGTTATGCCTGCAATGGCTGGACGGCCAAGAATTACAGGGCAAGACGGTCCTCGATTTCGGCTGTGGTTCGGGTATTTTGACCATAGCCGCTTTGCTGTTGGGGGCGCAGAAGGCTGTGGCTATCGATATAGACCCGCAGGCACTCACTGCAACTATCGACAATGCCCGCAAAAACAGCGTTGAAGAAAAGGTTGATTGTTATTTACCCAGCCGGATGCCCAAGCTAAAGGCCGACCTACTACTTGCCAACATCCTTGCCAACCCCCTCATCGAACTGGCAGGGCAGTTGGCGGACACTGTCCGTCCAGCAGGGGCAATAGTCCTTTCTGGCATATTGCGGGAGCAAGCCGAAGAGGTCATGTCCGCTTACGAAGCACATTTTGCCATGGAGGAACCGGTTTATCTTGAGGATTGGGTTCGCATTGCCGGGGTTCGTCGTAGTGGGTAAAAGTAAAGCGATTTCCAAGGGACTAATTTCGTGATTCTATCGCACCCTGATTGCGATCTGTCAACCCGCTAAAAAGCAATATGGGTGCACCAAGGCAATAAATGAAAAAGAACGAAAAACAAAAAACACGACAACAGCTTGAGCAAATTGACTGTCCAACACCTTTCGCCGTATAAAGAAAAATGGGAAAAGCAATTCGATCCTAACAGGACAACCAGCGGATTGCTGGAAGACGGATCCACGCACCCCTACGATGAATAAGGAAATAACATGAATCTTCATTCCATACTAGTTATTTATGTCGAACTGGCCGTTCTGTGGTGGCTGTATGCATGGCTATATTATGGCTACCGCACAGACTTGCTCAGGTTAAGGCTGTTCATTATCCGCGACAGGCTGTTTGACGCGGCAATGAAAGGGGAGTTAGATTTCAATAGCCTTGCTTACAAAAGAACTCGCACCACATTGAACGGGGCATTACGCTTTGCGCACCGACTTACCCTGAGTAAATTGCTTATCACTGCCATATGGATGCGCCGCAAAGACCCTAACGCCACAGAACGCCATCACCAAGCAACACGGCTTGCAATGCAGGGCTTGACGATGGACCAGAAGCGTTTGCTATTGAATGCGCAAGATGAAATTCGTGTCGTGATGCTAACCCATGTGGCGCATGTATCGTTGCCTTTGTACCCGTTGGTAATGTTGTTTAAGTTTGGGTTGCGCTTGCATTGGTGGCGAGAAAGCCTAGTAAAGCGCAAAACGTTGGGCCGCATGAAAGAGATCGAGGCCCATGCCTTTGACCTAGGTAATCAAAATGACGGTCTCTATGCCCATTGAAAAAAGAAGGTAAGCCGCAATAGCCATGTCGGGCGCGTATCTTTGCGTTGTACCCGACGTTGGGGTGTGGTGCGAATGGAAAGAATGGGGTGCGCATAGTAGGTCCGGGCGGAACCATGGACGGGTTCCGCCGAATGTTATGGGTCTGTCGCCAGCATTCGGCGGATCACATCCCTATATCCGCCCTACAAGGCCGTAGATACTGCCATGCAGCGTCACTTTAGTGCCTGACTGAAAAGAACAGGGCGGATTTAACATTACAAAATCGATCAACGAAATGAAGCGTAAGGTCTAAAATTCCGAAATTCACTAAAAATCATAAACTATCAACAGCTACATAAAACTCACTATCCCTGCGGAAAGGTTTTGGTGAGGGCGAATCGAAAGTTGCTTTACCCAGTTATCAATATTTTTTCCCCGCCGCGTTTAAAAACGGTAACATGACCCCGAAAATCAAGACCAAGGCGCAGCCGGTCAATGCCTTGGCATCGGGTGTGCGGGAAAACAGCACCACACCCCAGGCTAGGCTTAACACCGGGCTGAGATAGCTAGCTGCGCTGACTAAGGCGGCGGGGGCGCTTTGATAGGCTATGGTCATATACAATTGTGCAACGCTGGCAGAAACGCCGCCTGCCAATAGAAGAAGCCACACATCTGCACTGCTTGGCAAACGATAACCATAATTGCCGAAATAGACCAGATGGATGGCTGCACCGACTAGGCAAAAATAAAATATGACTGATTTTGCAGTGTTGCTGCGCCCCGCCTTTGCTACCATCAGATAGGCGAGGGCGGCTAGAAAGCCTGTTCCCAAGGCCATGGCGCGCCCCAGAAAATCGCCGCCATCAAAGCGCGGCTCGAACAATAAGGCAAGTCCGGCCATCGCCCCCAAAATGGCAAGCCAGACTAGTGCTGAGTTTTTCTGTTGCAACACCCAAGGGCCGAGCAATGCGACAAAAAAACCGCTGCTGGCTGCAAGGAATGCACTTTCGCCGGGTCCTATCATTTGAATGGAGGCGAACGATAACATCAACGCCAAGCTTCCGAACAAGCCACGCAACCACAGCGACAGACGAAAATCCCCGAACAGCTTTAGTAAATCGCCTGCCAACAAAGCCGGCACCAGCAAAATTAGCAGGTTGATGAGGATACGCACAAAGCTGACCACGGCGGAGGGCAGTTGCGGCTCGCAAAGGCCGATGGCGTAGACGCAGACATTCATCAGCGAAAACATCAAGCTGGCTACGATCATGCAAACTAGTCCGCGTAACTGTTCGGAACGGGGAAAATAAACAGGGATGGATTGGGGTTCGGTTTTCATGCGCAGCAGCTTACAGTGTTGCGTAACATCGGTTACAGCGTTTTTAATGTCGATTGATTACTTTGTTTATCGTTGGCGGCAAAGGGTTGCCGCCCTACGGCCCTTGTTACGCAGTAGGTCGGCACCCTTTGCCGACATTTAACCGTTCACTCCCCCCTGGGAGCGCGACCATCTTGGCCGCCATTTCAGCGGGCGAGACGCCCACGTTCCCAGGAAAAGGCAGGGGGAGTGAACGCTTACGCCGACACGGGCGTATATATGTAAGTAACAAATAGATTTAGAAAACGCTGTAATCATATCATCCGGTATCAGTCACTAATTTCGAGAGTGAACATTATGGAACCAATTCTTCCGTCCGCAGCCCCCTTGCTTCCGGCGTTACTTAGCGCATTTTTGCTCACCTTGGCGATGAGTTTTCTGCTTGGCTTGGGTTTGCGCGAGTATTACCTAGTCGCTAAGAAAACCTATTATTTCGGTTCCACACGCACCTGCACCTTAATCGGCATCCTGGGTTTCGTATTGTTTCAATTACAGCCGAATGGCTGGTATTACCTCGGTGGGCTTCTGGCTTTGACGGTGCTTCTGGGCATTTACTACCAAGCCAAGGCAGCCCTGCAACAACCTGGCATGATCGGCATTCTGATCGCCATTTTATGCTATCTGATTGGACCAATCGCCTTGGGTTTCCCCGGCTGGTTCCTGATCCTATTTACCATATCGACCTTATTCGTGTTAAATGCCAAGGAAAAAATCAATCTGCTTACCGAAAAGTTGGGCAACGAGGAAATCGTCAGCCTAGGAAAGTTCCTTGTGCTGTCCGGTGTCATCCTGCCGTTGACACCGCAGACGCCCATCGCCGATTTCATCCCCGTTTCTTTCCATCAAACTTGGCTGGCGGTCGTAGTCATCAGTGGTATTTCCTATTTGGGCTATTTGGTACAGACCTATTTGCTGAAGGGGCAAGGTATCTTGTTGACCGGGGCCATTGGCGGGGTTTATTCCAGCACGGCAACCACCGTAGTGCTGTCTAGGCAATCCAACAACTATCCTGCCGGTTCCAATGCGCCAGCCGCCGCCATCGTGTTGGCGACGGCGATGATGTACCCTCGTTTGTTAGCCGTGATAGGAATATTCAAGTTTTCCCTAGCCATCGCCTTGCTACCGGTTTTCTCTGGTCTAGCAGTACTGGGCGGGGGGCTGGCCTTTTGGCTACAGCGTGGGAATGCCTCTGCCAAAAATCCATTGACTGTGACCACCAGCCCAAAAAACCCATTGGAGCTGACCTCGGCATTGTTTTTTGCCTTTCTCTTTATGGTGATTACTGCGGTCACTAAGTACAGTATAGGACTTTACGCCGACCGGGGTTTGATTTGGATGTCATTTTTCGCAGGCTTTGCCGATATTGATCCTTTCGTCCTTTCTCTGGTGCAAGGCAAGTTCGTCGCCGGGCAAGGCATACTGCTCAAGGCCATCGTCACTGCGACGGCAAGCAATAACTTGCTTAAAGCCGTCTATGCAATCGCACTAGGTGGTCGCCATACAGGATTTTTGGCCGGCGGTACGCTTGTCGGGCTGGCCTGTTTGACCATTGCTTATGGAATTTTGTGGGGGTGAATACGGCAATGCTGTCTCGGTTTATAAAACCGAGTCGGTCTTGGTGGAGTCAATAATATCGAGAATTTCATTTTTCAAGGATATAAATAGGTCAACTTCTTGCTTCAAGTTATCGAAAAGATTTTCAAGAATTTCAATGTGTGCATTTTTGCACAAAGCGGATTCCAACGACGCGGCAATCTGACGTATGCCTGCCAAGCCAGAAAAACTTGCCGAACCATTAATTTTATGGACAGAAAGTCTCGCGGTTTTTCTGTCTAGAGCAGCCAGTGCCGTTGCCGCATTGTTCATACACTCCGGCAACTCTGTGAACAATTTATTTGCGATTACCCTAGCCAACCCAAGATTGCCCCCTGTTTTTTCAATAATTGCCTGAACATAACTGTCGGAGGTGACTTCTGTCGCGGACGTGGTGACATTAAATTCTTTAGAAGCAAGAGCCTTGCGGACCCGATTAATCATTTGTTGATGTGTAACCGGTTTGATCAGGCAATCGGAAAAACCATTGCGGATGATAGCTTCCCTTTGTTCTTGATCGCAGAAGGCGGTAATCGCAATAACAGGAATATGTTGGTTGGGTCCAAGGCATTCGCGGCATTTCTTCAACACCGTTTGACCATCCAAATAGGGCATTTGCAGGTCGAGGAAGATGATGTCGAAGGGTTCTTGCCGAATCTTTTCAAGCGCCTCATTTCCATCGCAGGCATCAATGATTTCTGCCCTAAAGTTTTCCAGTTGAGCTCGCAAAAGCAGCCGATTAATTTCATTGTCGTCGGCTACAAGAAATCTCATCAGCCGTCCGGCCTTAATGCGGGGGAGCTTTTGCTGCAATTCTGTGGGATTAATGCTTATATCCCTCTGATCAAGCAAACCCAGGGCTTTGCCTAGCGTTTCGCTGCCGACAGGACGTTCAAAGCTGGAGATGCACCGCTTCCTATAGTATCTGACATGATGTCTGTTTCCACTTTGCAAGAGCAGGATCGGTTTGATCTGCCTTTGATTGCACCATTCCAGAGACTCGGCCAAAGGTATGTTGCCCGGTTCTGAAATTGATGTGATGCCATAAGCGATGCACTCTAACCCTCCCCCGTGGGGGGGCAATGCTGTTGAATTAAGGAGTAGGTCGGCATCCCTATGCCGACTGGGCATACGGTTTGTCTCGGCGGCAAAGGGTTGCCGCCCTACGATTTTGTACTTGAGCGTGCTTAATTCAACAGTATTGCCGTGTGGGGAAGGAGAAAATTCAAGAGCATTAGCCACCTTTTCGTACCACATGGTTAACGCGTGTTGGTCAGCGAAAGCCATAACCCTTGCCCCAAGGCTTTCCAGTTGCTGGCACAATGCTTGTCTAGTCAGGCGGTCTGGTTCGATCAGCCCTACAAGCAATTGTGGAGGTGTCTTCTGATTCTGTTGATCAAGCCAGTCCAGTGGAAGGTCGAACCACAGGCTGGTTCCTTTACCCAAGCGGCTGGCAATATGGATTTCCCCACCCATGCTTTGCACGATGTTCTTGGCTATGCTTAGACCAAGCCCCGCCCCGTTTTCGGCGCTAACCGCCAATTGCCCCAATTGCTGAAAAGGCGAAAATAGCTTGGCTATGTCCTTTGGAGAAATGCCACAGCCTGAGTCCGACACAGAAAAAAACAATCGTTCACGGCCCTTGCGAAGCAGTGTCCGAACGCGAATTACAATTCTTCCGTGTTGGATGAACTTTATCGCATTGCCGAGTAAGTTGGCTATAACCTGCTGAAGCTTACGGGATCGTTTTCAATAGTTTTGGGAACGTTTTGGTGTATCCAAAGAATGACAGGCGTTTTCCTATGCTGTACACATAGCAAAGAAACAATATCTTCCAGTGTAGGCCGTAGCTGGAACCTTTTAAAATCCAAACAGATTTTGCCAGCCTCAAGTTTGGACAAGTCGAGTATTTCGTTGCTGATGGTCAGAAGATTTTTGGCCGAACGGGAGATCAACCCTAGCTTTTCAACTTGCCCTTCATCCAGCGGGGATTTTGCAAGCAACTCGGCAAAGCCCAGGATGCCATTCATCGGAGTGCGAATTTCATGGCTCATCTGCGCCAAAAAGCGCGACTTAAGTTCGGTTTGCGCATCAGCCATGCCTCGCGCCGTTTCGAGTTCCCCGTTGCGCTTTTCTAAAGCAGTCAGCGTTTTTTGCAAGCGGAGGGTTGCCTCCTGCACCTGCCGTTCCAGCGAATCCCGGTTTTTCTTCAATTCGGCGGCCATGGCGTTGAACCCCGCCTGCAAATAGGCCATTTCCCCCTTGGCCATGGGTTCTATGCGCACATCCATGTTGCCTCTTGACATCTCGTGGATGGCTAAAGCCACCGCCCTCACAGGTTCGCTGATAGCCCGGCCCATGCGGCGGGCAATCCATGCGGCTGACATCATTCCGGCCAATAACATCGCCAAGCCGGACAAAAGGGTGTTCCGTTGCTGCCGGAAGGTATTGCGCTTGGATAGAACCAAGCTGACACTACCCAGTCTTTCACCGCCACTAAGCGAGGCGGGGGATTTAATGTCAGCGGTTTGCAGAAACCAGTCGTCTTTTATTTGGAAAATCTTTTCCGATGCGTTTGTTTGCGTTGCCAAGGTTTTACCTTGGCTGTCGAAAATTTCCACTTTGATGACATCGTTTTCCTTTGCGAACGAATTGGCGAGATTTTGCAAAATAGCATGTTCGCCAGAGGCCATGTGCGAGGCGGAAGCCATGGCAAGTTGACGGATGGCGAGGTCGCAACGGGTAGTGAAGTGTTGGTCCAAGTCGGCGGTGCGGACCTGTGTGAAATACGCTACCAGCACAAGGCCAAGTAAGCCCGTAGGTAAAACGCCCAATAGCGACAAGCGCATTTGAATGCCTGGCATGATCGTCATTTCTCCGCCCGCTGCTTCGATTGTACGCTAATGTGATACTTGAAACTTGACGTGTAATTGCTATGTAAAGTATTATGACATGGTTTATACAATGGCAAAACGGGGCGTAGCGCAGCCTGGTAGCGCACCTGACTGGGGGTCAGGTGGTCGCAGGTTCAAATCCTGTCGTCCCGACCAATTAAAACAAAGGCTTACACGGTTTAATCCGGTAAGCCTTTTTTCATGTAAGCACTATGTAAGCACTTGAAATAGACGGGACGATTTTTTTATTTCGGCTAGTCTCAATTTTGATGGCTGTATGCTAAATTAAACAAGGGATAGAGTGCGACAAATGAGCTTTGGCAGGGCATGGTGAGTGTTATTTCGCCCGAAGTGTAGTGTATAAATGCTTTAGGGAGCATACGCGATTTGACCATATTTGGGCTAAGTAATTATCTTGGCTGTGATCCGCGACTAAGGAACGATGGAACGAGTGCTTTATGGGAAGTTGGCAAGGGCTTCAAGACACCCGGATTCTGGGTTTCTTTAGCCGCTAAGGCCCGCAATGAGGGTGTACCATACCGACAACTTAGGTTCTCTGATGACGATGGACGGCGCTACAGTGAGGCAATGAAGCTACAAGTAGTTCTTGATGGCGTGGATGACTATCCTTATTCAAGACGAAAACAAGGACAAAACTACAGCCCGCTTGTCCTGCTAGAAAATGAGGAATCCACCGATAGCGCAACCCAAACAGTCAATGGGTGTATCCGAAATCATTTCGCTGGCCTAGGATTTGATGCGTTTACGGACAAACTTTGTGGGGTCGTGGGTGATTTGCATGACAATGTTTGGTCTCATGGAAAGAGTACGGGGTTTTCGATGGCTCAGAAATGGAAAAAGCCACGCTCAACCAATGATGTCATGTTTGAGTTTGCCCTTGCGGATTGTGGGCTTGGCTTTCTAAGGGAGTTAAGCAGGGTCGGTCTCAAGATTGAAGATGATGCCGAGGCCATTGAATGGTGCATTGTAAAAGGCCATTCATCCAAATTAGTCAACGAGAAGCAGGATGATGGTTGGGCACAGAGGCTTCCCCCTGACTTAATGGGTTGCCCTATGCCTATTGGGGTTGGCAGAGTCAAAGAGTCTGACAATCATCATCAAGGCTTGGGGCTTGCAAAGTTGATTTCCCTCGTGGATGAATACAAGGGTTCGCTTTGGTTGGCGACTGGTCGTGCAATGCTTACCATGAAACCAGAAAAAAGCGAGTTTATATCTCTGAAATTTCCGTGGAAAGGCGTTTGCATAGCTTGCAGATTTGATGGCTCCTTGGTCAAACAATATCAAACAACACAAAAAAATGATGAACTCACTGACACACTAATGAAGTTATTGGGAGGTGGCGATGAAAACGAAAGTATTTAGCCCAGAAGGGACTGATCTTGCATCTCGCCGGACAGCAGCGCAATTAAGAAACCAAGTGACAACCGTTTTGCAATCTGGCGAGAAGGTGGCGTTTGACCTATCGAATGTCGTCAGTATATCTGAATCATACGCTGACGAGCTTTTTGGCGTATTGGCGCTTGAACATGGGATAACCGAGTTTGTCGAGTCTATCTCGATTCGCAGCGCGTCCCCTGTCGTATTACGCCGTATAGCCGAGTCCATCAAGGAAAGATTGGATCATGAAAAGCTTCAAGAAACTATTCAAACCCTTGTTACCGCCAAGCATGTGCAACAATCGCAAGCGTTGAGGAATGCACTAAAGTAAGCCTTTATAATCCGGTTCCATAACTCTTCCCAACTCTCTAAGAAATAGGCCATCACATAACCGCGAAGGCGGTCCCAAAACGATACCTTGGTGCGCCTGGAGTCTTGCGCCTCCTTAAACAGGGGGCATCCCAGCGCTTGTATTTGGTCCACTAAAAAGGCGAGAAAGGTCAAGACTCCAAAATTGGTCGCCAAATTCTCTTCGCCATGACCGTAATTATGCTCTAAACAATAGCCCTGGTCCTTCAGCGTGTTAAACGTCTCGTTTTCTATTTTCCAGCGTGCGCGCCCTCCCCGGACGATTTTGGCCACTTTTTTCGGCGTTATCTCAATATCCGTAATCCAGCTAAAGTTTTGGACTTTATTGCCTTTGACCTCCCAATATTCCACCATGTTGACAAGCAGGCCGGGGTAGGTCGCATTGAGGCCAAGGCCGTTGGCAAAGCGGTATCCGTGCAACACGCCCTGCGCGTCCGTGACCTCGATTTCCTGGGTCGTGCCGGCTTTCTTGCCGGCGTCCAGTTGCTCGAACAGGTAGGCGTTCCCTACCGGCTTGGCATCGATGATATGGCTGTAACCCAATGATTTCAGAAGCTCTATATGCGGCCCGTTGGCGGACAGGGCATCCTCGACGACAATCACCCGCAACTCGGGGTGGTCCTTTTTCAGCCTCGGCAACAACCGCAATCGCGGCAATCGCCTTGTTGAGCATACTGTCAATGTCATGCTTCAAATGTTTGAGTGGCGGAACCTCCTTGCCTTCTTCATCCAGCCAAGCCTCATGCCAGCGGGCGCGTGGTGGAACGAAAATCGTGTTCGGAAAGCGGCGACGAGTCGCCGCACTCCACACTTGGTGGTCTTAACGATGACCAAGGCCGATTTTTGGCATCCCTAGCCGCAACGCCCAAAAAACTGATTGGGGGCGGAAAGGCCAGGGAACGAAACATTAGTTGAGTAATTTAATTGGTAATAATACCTTTTTTGTTGGCAAAATGGATGTATCATAATTTTAAAAATGGCTGTCAAATGTAGACAAGATTGCCCAATAATTCTCATTTGGCAAAAACCATTTTGCCGTAAAAGGGCGGGTTAGGTGCGCATACCAACAGACTTGAAGCTAAGTTTGACTTTGACGCGCACCGTAACCCGCCATGCCGCCCCCTTTGTCGGGTTACGGCGCACACAGGGTTGAAGCTTGGGGGCAGGATTTCGCTAGGTGCGCCTAACCCGACCTACGGAATTTTGCCAAAATGAGAATTTAGCGCTTTGGGGCTGTCAGTGCCTGACACTGAATCAGCCAAAGCTATGAGTGTTTACAGGTTATTGCCAAGCGTATATTTCGATTGGCCTATCATTATTAGGAGTTATCGATTATGAGCGGACCAAATTCATTGCCAAAATACAAGGACTGCGAGTATTCCTTGTTCATCAGCTATGCCCACGACGACGACGACAGCCAAAATAACTGGGTCACGAATTTGGGAAACGCCATTCAGAAGCGCTTGAAAGGCGCGGATACGGGAAATTCGAATAAGGGTATCTATTTTAGCAAGAAAAATGGCGCAGCGTCAGGGAATCTAGACGATGCATTGCGAGAGGGGGTCAGGAAAAGCTTCGCTATGCTGTTGGTAGTGGGTAAACAGTATCTTGGCTCAGGCTGGTGTCAGAAGGAATTGGAATACTTTTACGAATATTTTGGGAAAGAAGGTTTTAATTCAAGACTTTATATCGTCGCAATGTCCGAAGAGGCCATTACAACAGCAAAAGGCGGCCTAAGCCCGGAGTGGGGTAAGCTTGCCGAGAATGAGCAAGTCTGGATAAACATGTATGACGATTCAGACAAGAACGAACCCATCTTGGCCGGGGCCAATGCTGATGGGTCGTTTAGCGACCCATTTTTTCAAAAGGTCAAAAAATTTACCAAACCCCTGATCAACGCGATTGAAACAGATTTGAGAAGTGATAACGTTGAAACAACGGGGGGGGGCGGCACTGGCAATGCACACTCAAACCCAAAAACCATGCCGAAATTGATCGATACTAAGCCCAAAATCGCACTGGCACCCACCACCCCAGAACTTGATGAGTGTGCAAAGACACTGGCGGAGACGCTTACCAAAGCAGGGGCTGAATGTTTCCATATCGACAAAGCCTTGTTTGCCAATTATGATGATGGCAGTGAGAAGACTGGCAAAGCTTTACGTGACGCATTGAGCGGAGCAGACTTGCTCGTCGTGCCTTATCAAGAAGACACCCCCTTATTTGGGGGTCTCAAGGCCGGTGGGCATATCGGCATCTTGGATAAAGAATGGAAGGCGATCAACAAACCCTCTAGCATCGTGTGGTTCAGACCCCTCGATCTACCACCGGATGTCACAGACCCTGACGTGTATAAAAAACATTCTGGTGTACTTAGCAGCCTCAAACCCTTGTATGAAACCCCAGAAGACATCACCTCGTTGATCTTTGGGCCGCAAAAAGGGGTACCCAAAAAATTCATCGTGTGTGTCCAGGATAGCGGCAATAACGATTTGTACACTCCCTTCGTGGATAATATCGCTGAAGTGTGGGCAAGGGTATCCTCGAAGTGGACTGATAAAAACGCAACACAGCCGCCTGAACTAGAATGCAAACCATTGTATCTCGATAGATCGTTCGACATAGATGCAGCCTGTTTCTTCTTAATGTCCTTCTACGAGAATGAGCACCCCAATACAATTCAACCCGCAATCAAATATATCAATGAAGCGCTGGATAAGAACGATGAGGACAAGGAAAAAAAAACTGGCATCCCTGCTAAGCCCCGTTCTAAGAATCTTGGTCGGATCGCAGTCGTGATTAAAAAGGAAGTGACCCAGGTGCCCCCCCCCTCGAATGCTTGGCCATTCTTCAACTGCCTTCAAGACAATGAGAGTTATCCCCCGGGTCTGGATCTGAAAACCCCGATAGGGGAAGAATTGCCAGCGGAAAATAAACTAGAAAACTTTCTCGCTAGTGTGCTGAAATATTATCAGAAACCTCAAGTCAAACAGAATTGCAATCAACACTAGAATGCAACCATGACATCGCCTGAAAATAAAATCGCCACCGAACCCTCGAAGAAGACTTTCCGCTCACCGTATCCGGGACTCAAGCCATTTCAAGAAGAGGATTTGGAGTATTTTTTCGGGCGAACAACCCAGATTGCTGATATCGTCGAGCGATTGGAGACCAGCCGGTTTGTCACGGTAATTGGCGGTTCCGGTTCTGGCAAATCGTCCTTGGTTTTGGCCGGTGTCATCCCCCTGCTACGAACCTCGTCCCTGCGCCGCAATTTCGCTTTCCGTGAAGCCGGCAATTTCTGGGTGTCGGTGATAACCACCCCCGGCACCAATCATGGCTCAGACGATAGCCCTATTCGCCGTTTGGCTCGGAAATTTTGCGGCTTATTGAATCCGGTGCCTAGCAGCAGCCCGGATTCTAGCAATAGCGAAGAAGCGCGTCTCGACCACTGTGTGGAATTGCTCCGAAAGCCCAATGGATTGAACGAGATGGTGAAAGCCTACGGACGGCAGTTGAAGGATAACGGCGGGGTGGACCTGTCACAAAAAATTCCGTCAGAAGACTCCTCTGGTGAAGCGCGTTTTTTGGTCAACATCAACTTTCTGTTTTTAATCGACCAATTTGAGGAATTGTTCCACCCAAGCAATGATAATAATGCTGAGGTAAAAAAAGATTGCGAGCATCTGGTGAATCGCATCTTCGATCAGTTCAACGATAAGGACAAGTGCCTGCAAATATGCGTTGCCCTGACCATGCGCAGCGAGCATCTCGACGACTGCCAACGCTACTTGGGCCTTCCTGGTGCCATCAATAAAACGTTCTATCTCGTTAATCAGCTCTCTCACAAAGAGATCGAAGAGGCGATCAGAAAACCCGCACAACGCTTCTTGCAACAGCAATTCATGGAGGCTTACCGGCAGGCTGAAGATGCTGGTTCAGAGGATTTAGATGATTTAGAGGACACATGGCCCGCCGAAATTCCTTTTGATAAAAACTTGGTTAAACAGATACTCGAAGATGTTGACAAAGTCAGAGCCAAGGCGGAACATGCCGACCACCTGCCATTGCTGCAACATCTGCTCTTCTGGACTTGGCAATGTGCAACGCAGCGCAATAAAGGCAAGCCAGTGCCGGATGCCGTGACCTTGTCCGATTTGCGCGAAGCAGCCTATGCTGATTTTCCCAAAGGCGAAGAGTCGAACCCCAACATGCTAACTGCTTGCCTAGATTACCGTTGCGAAATGATTTTCCGGGGCCACGAAGATAAACAGAAAGATTGGGAGGAAGTTTTCCGAAACTTGGCTTTCAAAGAACCCAATACCGGCTACTATACCCAAAAACGCGCATCGCATGATAATTTACAAAAATGCCTGTCAGGAGGTTTACCCAAGGACCAAACCTTGCAGGGTTATTTGTCTCCTTGGCTAGAACCCCACGGTTATTTGTATTGGGACGAAGATAGTGCTACGGTCAAGGTGGCCCATGAATCCCTGATCAGACGTTGGAATAGTTTTCGGAAATGGGTGGACGATGACGAAAGAAAATTTCAGGCCTACATGAAGCTGCTGGAGGAATGCCTGCCTTGGCAAGATAATCCTTGCGATGCAAACCTTAGTATCGGGCCTACATTGCAACGGTTTGTGGATTACAACCTCTCCGATGCATTGAAGAACGAAAATCTCTGCAGCCGATTCGGCGAGTTGCTCCAGCTAGACCGTGATGGCGGACGCTTGCAGGACGCGGTTGAGGATGCCCAAATTTTTCTTCAAAAATCGGAAGAAAAAGAAAAAAACGACGAATATGAGAAGCTCCAGAGCCAGCAGAGGATGGCGGACCAAAAAGCTGAAACGGAATTGGCTAACGCCAGAGCTGAAAAGGCGACAGCGGAACAAGCGCGTGCCAAAGCGGAGAGCGTTTTAAGCAAAAGGACAGCCCGTTTCTTATGGGGCATCTGTATTGTCGTAGTCATCTTCCTCGTTGTCTCTATCCTCGATTGGCAAATGGAAAAGAAAAATCGCCAGTTCCTCACCGTTTACGCCATTGCCGCAGAAACCCAAGACGCTGTAACATCCCAGCTTTGGTTCAATACCTGGGACGGGCCAAAATTGCCGCTGTCGTACTTAAGTAAAGCGATAAAAGCAGAAAACGATTATATCCAAAAATATAAGTTACTAGAAAGCTTTAAGCAAATTACTAACATATTATCTGGAGATAAGCCTAATATCTCGGATTATATCAAACTGGGGGCCGAAATCAGAACAATCGATAGTTTGCACTCGGTGCTGTTGAATAATGCTTGGACTCTCCCAAAATCGTATAATGTCACGCTATCAACCGACAATGATGCAAAACCGACAGATTGTGACTACATAGAGGCGGAAACCCAACCTCCCCCCCTCGATATTGGCCCCCTTGCCCCTATGAGCGAGGGCAGTTTGGATGCCAAATTAGTAGGCGAGACACCCTCGCTCCGGGGGGGAAGTGCACAGTCTAAACCGTTACAAAAGCCAGTTGCAAAGTTCTACCCAAGAAAGGAGAT
>Ga0209697_10002781_pt1 | contig 24574 bp, 25 predicted proteins | sample AliMusrvi5mmetaG_FD_184115 | JGI IMG/M metagenome (GOLD analysis project Ga0209697, IMG submission 184115) | Freshwater lake bacterial and archeal communities from Alinen Mustajarvi, Finland, to study Microbial Dark Matter (Phase II) - Alinen... | ecosystem: Environmental > Aquatic > Freshwater...
AAAAAATACAAAAGAACCGGCTCTTTGTGGGAGGGTGTTTATAAAGCGCAACATGCTGATTCTGACGAATATCTTAAGTATCTTTTTTCTTATATACATCTAAATCCGATAAAATTAACTCAGGCTGATTGGAAGGAAAAGGGAATAAGGAATGTTGAAAAAGCAAAAAAATCATTACGGAGTTTTAAATATTCGAGTTTTTTGGATTATATGGGAGAAAACAGATATCAGAACGTTATTCTAAACATGAAAGAGTTTCCAGACTATTTTATAAATAAGACAGGTTTTGAAAATGATATTCTAGAATGGCTAACATTTGATCCTAATAGGTTAGAGTTGCGAACTACAAAGGCCTAGCCTTCAAAGGCTAGGCCTTTGTAGTTATCCCCAGTTTTATCTGGTGAAAGTTAGGTCTTATATTCTTTTACTGTTACACTGCGAGCAGATGAAAAATTTAATAAAGTTACCCGTGTATGTGTTCGCCCTGGTGGCGATATTTTTTGTGTTTAGTTTTATCAATTTTAATAATAATGTGGCTTTAGCTGATGCAACACAGATTACCTCTTTTACTTTAGATAGTGCATCTCAAGAGGTAAAATTTAATCCGCAGAATGGTGATAAGCTTTCCATAAATATTGAATTAAGCGCCCCGGTTAAGGTTACTCGAGTTTATATATGTTCTCTGGCTCAGGTTTGTAACGGATCCAAAGGTAATTATACAAGATATTTTTCGCCAAGTGCTACCACTAGTTCAATTTCTGAATCCTGGGACGGCAAAGTTTCAAGCGCGAGCGATGCCGTTTTGGCCCTGGAGGGGGAATATAGAGTGATGATTTCATTTTATGAAAACGGTGCCAGCACAGCGAGTAATTTGTTTGGTGAATATGCAATTTTTTCTGATTTTTCATACATTACTTCTGGTGGTGGAACTGGGACGACCACCGCTACCACAACAGATGAAACGGCCACGAGCACAGCTACTAGCACAGCAACCACTACCGCAACAACAACTACGGTAGGGACGAATGGTGGGGTAATTGTTGTTTATTCCGCGCACTATATTCAAGAAGATCTGAGTAGTTATGTGGAGCCGACGGTTTTTCAGGTATCAGCGGGGAGGGAAAGGCTTTCCTATTTAAATTCACTGATTAATTTTGAAGCTAAGTTCAAAAAGTCTGGAGACGTAAGCGGTAGAAACTGTATTTATACTTGGAATTTTGGAGACGGTTCATCTTTATTGGGTGAAAAAGTTGAACATATATATAAATATGTAGGAGACTATAATGTGGTTTTAAACGGGTCTTGTGGTGATTTAAAATCAGTTTCTCGAACGGCAGTAAAAGTGTTGGAATCAAACCTGTCTATGAATCAAAAAAATGATGGGGCAATAGAAATAGCCAATCAAGGAAAATACGAGATCAATTTATATGGTTATAAAATCCAATCCGGCAGTTTAAATTATGCTTTTCCTTTGGACACAATAATTTCAGCAAATAAAAGTGTAATTTTCCCAGCTGAGTATTTGAATATTTCAACCAGTACCGGTGGAGAAATAGCGTTGGTGGATAGTTCTGGGAAAACATTAGCAAGTACAAGTTCAAATTTTACTGTTTATAATCTGGACAAAATCATTAGTGAAGCAGATTTCACTAGATTTGCACTGGAATACAAAAAGATAATTCAAACTGAACAGATAAAACAGCCAGTCTCAATAGCTGTCGTTACACCAAAAATTCTTCCGGTAAGTCCGGTAACTGTGGTAGATAGCAAAAACCTGGTTGATGTTGAATCTAATATTCCATTAACGGCAGCGGTGGTTTTGACTGATAATCCAAGCTTTTGGAGTAAAATATTTTACCCAATAAGAAGTATTAAGGACGCGTTTTATAAGTAGCTTTACTTTTTTGGGGAAATGAGTATACTATCCCCATAAGCCCAAGACAGTAGATAACGAAAGTTTTAATCGGGAAACCGGTCTACCGAGGTTGAAAGTGTACTATATATAGTATCTTTCATACTCTGATTTCAACGGCTTTTATAAAGGTCGTTTTTATTTAATCAAATTGGAAGGTGAGTATAGCTTCAAATTTTTAGGTCCTCGGGTATTTTGGTTCAGAAACCAAAACCAGACCATAAAAATTAGAACTATCCTTACCTTCCCAAAACACATGCCAATCTCAAAAGGTAAAAAGAAAGAAATAGTAGAGAAGGTGAGTGACTTACTCAAGGATTCCAAGTCCGTGGTCTTTTTTAGTTTCAAAGGCTTCAATGTGAAGAATACTATTGAAATGCGAAGAGCGCTCAGACAATCCCAGGTGGGTTATATGGTAGCCAAGAAAACTTTGGCCAAAAGAGCTTTTGACGAAGCCAAGATAACCGGCGAGATCCCAACGATGTTTGGTGAGACCGCTATGGCTTATAGTGCAGACTTGATTGCTCCCGCTCGAGAAGTTTTTAATTTCCAAAAGAAATTTAAGGATAACCTGGCCATTATGGGAGGAATTTTTGACGGCAAATATATGAGCAAGGAGGAAATGATGGCGATTGCCCTTATTCCTTCACAACAGACTTTGTACGCTCAATTTGTAAATGTCATCAATTCACCAATTCAGGGTTTTGTAATGGCTTTGGATGCTATTGCAAAAAAGAAGACTGTTTAGTTTATTAAAAAAATTAATTAAGCAAGTACAACCTTAATCAAAATTTTCACGCTTTACCCTTCCCGAGTACGGGTGGGTCCTACGCGATGAAAATTGTTGATTAAACTTGTTCTTGCTAAGAAAAAATAAAATGGAAGAAACAAAAGTAGAAGTTCCTGCAAAGTTCAAGGACATTGTAGAGAGCATTGAAAAGATGTCAGTTCTTGATTTGAACGAACTGGTAAAATTATTTGAGAAGAAGTTTGGTGTATCCGCTGCGGCTGTCGCGTCAGCTTCCCCTGCCGCTGGTGCTGCTGTAGAGGCTGGTGAAGAGAAAACTGCTTTCAACGTAGAGCTAACTGATGGTGGTGCTCAGAAGATTGCCGTGATCAAGGTGGTCAAGGAATTACTAGGTCTTGGCTTGAAAGAGGCTAAGGATATGGTAGATGGTGCTCCTATCATGATGAAAGAAGGGATGAAGAAGGAGGAAGCTGATGCCTTGAAGAAGAGAATTGAGGAAGCGGGTGGCAAAGTCACATTAAAATAACGGGATTTATTTTAATGTGACTTTGAGCCGGAGCACGGCGGTGCGAGGCGGGGTCGCGGAATTTTCTAGCAAGAAAATATCTGTGACAGGTTACTTTGAAATAATCTACAAAAGCCCCATAACATCTGATGTTACGGGGCTTTTTGTTGCCTGTTTTGTCAACTCTTTTATAATTTTTAGAAAGTAGTAGTATTCAACGAATGGAAACATTATCTAAATTATTTAGCGGGGAAGGGCGAGTGAAAATAATGCGCTTGTTTTTATTCAATCCAGAATTATCTTTTTCTTTGGATCAGATTATTGCTAAGGCCAAAATCTCTACCAGGGAAGCCAAGTCCGAAATAGAAATCCTTGAGAAATCCGGCATGATTAAAGATAAAAAATCCGTTCAGACAATAGAAAAGAAAAAGCGTGGAAAAATAGTTCAGTTAAAAAAGAAAGTCGTTTGCTATTATTTGGATCCTAATTTTGAATATCTATTACCTTTGCAGAATCTTTTGATAAATACCAGACCACTTCGCAAGGAAGAAATTTTGAGAAGATTACATAATGTAGGTAAATTAAAGATGGTGATTGTTTCTGGTGTCTTTATTCAGAACCTGGACAGCCGAGTGGACCTGCTAATAGTAGGGGATAACTTAAAACGTGGTTCCATTGACCGGATTGTCAAGACGATGGAGGCCGAGATTGGAAAAGAGCTCATTTTTGCCTCTTTTGAGACGGCGGATTTTCATTACCGTTTAGGCATGTATGACAAACTCATTCGGGATATCCTGGATTATCCTCATCAAAAGCTCCTGGACAAGCTTAATATAGTTTTACCTGTAAAATAGGTGGGCTTGAACTAAAAAACCGTTTAGTGGTATAATAGCAGGGTAAAAGGAAAAGAAGAAAAAGGTCGAAATAAATTTTTCTTCCAATCGTTTCGTTTATTATTAGTTTAAAATTTAATTAATTAAAATATGTCAAATCTTTATACTTGGGGTGATGTCATTAGAGCATCCTTCCAGGAAATCTGGCTTGGAGTTGCAAACTTTATTCCTAGTTTAATCGCCGCTATCGTCCTATTTTTGGTAGGCTGGTTGATTGCCGTCTTGTTAGGTAAGCTTGTTGCTCAAATCATCAAAGTAATCAAACTAGATGTTGCTCTTCGAGCCGCTGGTTTTGATAAAGTTGTAGAAAGAGGCGGTTTTACTTTAAGCTCTGGAGGTTTTATTGGCGCTTTGGTTAAGTGGTTCTTCATCGTTGTCTCACTTGTTGCTGCTCTTGATATTCTTGGTCTTAAGACCGTTACCGGTTACTTAAGCACTGTCGTCTTGAGCTATTTGCCAAACGTCATTGTCGCCGCTCTTATCCTCTTGGTCTCTGTGGTTATTGCCGAAGCTATCAAGAAATTGGTAGTTAGCTCTGCCAAGGCCGCAAATATTTCTTCATCAATGGTTCTTGGAGAAATTGCTAAGTGGGCTATCTGGATTTTTGCTTTCATGGCTGCTTTGTCACAATTGGAAATCTTGAACGCTTTCATCCAACCCCTATTTATTGGTATCATCGCCGCTATCTCTTTGGCCCTAGGTCTTTCCTTTGGTCTTGGCGGACGCGACGCTGCTGCTCGATATATTGAGAAGGTAAAAGACGAAGTTTCTAAATAATTTCTTCTGAAATTTTAGAGTTAAAAATAGTCCTAGAAATAGGGCTATTTTTAATGGTTAAATGGAAGCCCAGGCTAGGCTTTGGGGTTACCCAAGGCCGAGCCTGGGCTGACTTTTGGGAAAGTGTAAAAAAGACTTGCATTATTTTTTGTTTCGTATATACTACTCCCACACAGATATGGTAAACAAAAACACACTAAAACAGCGGAAATCATAGCCACGTCTTTTAGATGTTGCCTTGAAACCCGCTCGAAAGAGTGGTTTTTAAATTCAGGACGAATGATGTTTGAAAAATCAATCCCATCGCAACGCTCCAATTTAACCATTGGGTCTTTTCAAGACGTTGAAGGTGGAACAAGGTAAAAGTAAAACGTTGTATATATTTTTTCGCCCGCGTGCGGATTGATTTTATGCAACGGATTAAGATTAAGTATTTTCACTCAGAGCAAATGAAGAATTTGTGAAGAGTAAAAAGATTGTGGTTTTTAAATTTCCTAATAGGAAATTTAAGAGTATATGGTGGATGCCTTGGCTCTAAAAAGCGATGAAGGACGTAGCGTAGCTGCGATAAGCTTCGGGGAGGTGCCTAGCAACCTTTGATCCGGAGATCTCCGAATGGGGTAACCCTATCATTTCGATGATAATCAAACACTTGATGTTTGATGCAGACCCTGGGAAGTAAAACATTTCAGTACCAGGAGGAAAATAAAACAAAGTCCGCAAGGACGACATTTCGTAAGTAGTGGCGAGCGAAAACGAAACAGCCCAAACCAATCACAAACTGTGTGTAGAAATTAACTAATGAAAATATTTTGTATTAAATGATGGAGATGAGCAATCTTTAATTGTGTGGTGGGGAAACCTGGACACGATTAAAGAACCGGCCGTAGCCGTTTGGGTCCGAGAACACTGTCTAATTGATGGAGCGAAAGCTTTGAAGTTGATTAGATTGTGCGTGACCTCATATCAAATGGACGTACGCTTGTCCCATTATTGGACCCCCCTGAGTATGCAGTTCGGCTGGCTCAGGGGCGTCCTCTCTATCATTTAGTACGAAATAAAATAATTTATACATAGAGTTTGTGATTGGGGTTATAAGGCGACAACTTCATATTTATATGAGAGAAGTTAAAAAATATTCTGTTAATAGAACAAGCTGGGAAGCTTGACCCTAGTGGGTAATAGTCCCGTAAATGAAAACAGTAATATCTTCTTTGTTGTCGATCTTGAGTATCTCAAGACACGAATGGCTTGAGAGAATTTGCCGGAACTAACCGGTAAGGCTAAATATTTTTAGAGACCGATAGTGAACAAGTACCGTGAGGGAAAGGTGAAAAGAAGCCCGGTAAGGGCAGTGAAATAGACCTGAAACCGTATACTTACAATGAGTGGGAGCGGGCTACATAGTGTATATAAAATATATGCTTATATTTTTTGTATATAGTATGTAGTCCGTCACCGCGTGCCTATTGAAGAATGAGCCAACGAGTTGATATATACTGCCGGCTAAGCCCTTTAAGGGTGGAGCCATAGGGAAACCGAGTGTGAATAGCGCGTATGTAGTATTTATCAGACCCGAAACGAGAGCGAGCTTATCATGAGCAGGCTGAACACTGTCGAAAGATGGTGGGAGGGCCGAACACAAGAGCCGTGCAATTCTCTGTGATGACTTGTGATAAGAAGTGAAAAGCTAACCGAGCCTCGTAATAGCTGGTTCTCTCCGAAATAGCTTTTGGGCTAGCGTCAGATGTACCTTTAGGGGGTAGAGCACTGGAAGGTCTCAACAGGTGGAAACATCGTGAGACCTATCAAACTCCGAATACCTGAAGTCAATTTATCTGGCAGTTAGACTGTGGGGGCTAAGCTCCATTGGTCAAAAGGGAAACAGCCCGGATCTCAATTTAAGGTCCCTAAATCTATGTTCAGTACACTAAAGGTGGTGATTTTTCTCTGACAGTGAGGATGTTGGCTTAGAAGCAGCCATCATTTAAAGAAAGCGTAACAGCTCACTCACTGAGAGATTTCGCGCCGCAGATGATCGGGGTTAAACATAGTACCGAAACTGAGGATTATATATTTCTTCGGAAATATAAACTGGTAGGAGAGTATTCAACTCTGCAATGAAGCGGAAGGCGTGAGCCACCGTGGAGCGTGTTGAAGTAAGAATGTTGGCACAAGTAACCGCAATGCAGGTGAGAACCCTGCACGCCGAAAGACTAAGGTTTCCTTCGCGATGTCAATCATCGAAGGGTTAGTCGGGCCTAAGGGAATGGCGAGAGCCGCACCCGATGGACACATGGTTAATATTCCATGACTTTTACATATAGTGACGGGATGACGGGGTCTAATATGCTTTGCGCATTATGGATTTGCGTACGTACTTTTAGGAATAGTTCCAGGTAAATCCGGAACTCTGTCTTTAATGACGATTCAAGAAAGTATGTAACACTTTAGGGTTCGCCCTAGGGGATGAAGTAAAATCGACCTCCAAGAAAAGTCTCTAAACTTATATATGTATTATCCGTACCGTAAACCGACACAGGTGGTCAGCTCGAGTAGAGCAAGGCGAACGAGTGAGAGTTCTCCAAGGAACTCGGCAAAAAAGCAGTCGTAACTTCGGAATATGACTTGCCCCTCCTTAAATGGAAGGGCCGCAGCTAAAGTATACCTGGCAACTGTTTATCAAAAACACAGCTCCCTGCGAACTCGCAAGAGGAAGTATAGGGGGTGACACTTGACCAATGCCAGAAGGTCAACCATCGCTGGTGAAATGTCGCAAGATGTTTTGCTGCGTGATGTAAGCCCTGGTGAATGTCGGCCGTAACTATAACGGTCCTAAGGTAGAGAACTTTTATTAACTTAAGAGTTCTCTAGGACTAGGACAGTTATAAATTATTGGTTATGATAAACAAGAGAAAGCATTACAATTAAAAGCTATCTGATTTTATAGAAATATAGAATTAGTCCAATCATAGTTAACAAGAGACCAACACTATGCACCTGAATTTATTTAGATTCAATAAAAAGGTGAAGACAGAGTCCAAATTTGAGGAATATTTGAGCGAAATTCCTTGTCGGGTAAATTCCGACGCGTTGAATAGTGTAATGTCTGGGTAACTGTCTCGGAGAATCGCTCGGTGAAAATACAGTACCGGTGAAGATGCCGGTTACCTGCAGATAGACGAAAAGACCCTAGAAGCTTTACTGCAACTTGATATTGAGTATATGTTTTTGCTGCGTAGCGTAGATGGGAGGATTTGAGATGTTTCTTTCGGGAGATGTTGATCCGTCAGTGAAATACCATTCTTTAAAAATATATATTCTAACCTGCGAGGAAAAAACTCGTGGTGACAGTATCTGGTGGGTAGTTTTAGTGGGGCGCTATCCTCCCAAAAAGTAACGGAGGAGCCTATTAAGGTCAGCTAGCCGCGAGTGGAAACCGTGGCGATAGTGCATTGGCATAAGCTGGCTTGACTGTGAGATGTACATATCAAACAGGTGCGAAAGCAGAGCAAAGTGAACCGACGGCCCGCATTAGATGCGGCCGGAGATTATCGGACAAAAGCTACTCTAGGGATAACAGGCTAGTTCCGCCTAAGAGTTCATATCGACGGCGGAGTTCGGCACCTCGATGTCGGCTCATCTTATCCTGGGGCTGGAGAAGGTCCCAAGGGTTTGGCTGTTCGCCAATTAAAAAGATACGCGAGCTGGGTTCAGACCGTACAGAAGTTATAAAGTAAAAAGTTGAAAGTTTTTAAAGTAAGAGTAATTCTGACTTTATGAACTTGATAACTTTATGAACTTTTAACTATTGTGCAGTCTGAATCCCACGAGAGATTAATTTTTCGATCTATAAAAACTCAAACATAAAGATGAGAATTTTTTATGTGAGTATAAAAATAACAGATAGCATAACTGATACACCTCAAGAGGTATCAGTTTGTAGACAATCAAATCACGGCGGTCAACATTTATTTGTTTGATCAAGCTGATTTATATCGGTGGAGTCCCCGAATTTTTTTAAGGGATAATACCGAGGGAAGTTTATGAATTTTGTTCAGGATTTGGGTACAGACGGAGAATATCGAGGTCAGTCGGGTTGTTTACCCGAGGTCACCGTTTGGTCTTCGTTCTGTGCCCGCCAATTTAGGATCTGGAGATGTAGCTCAGTCGGTAGAGCGCCAGGTTGACAGCCTTGGAGGTCGCTGGTTCGAGTCCAGTCATCTCCTCCGATCCTAAATTGTTGAGTTCTTTTCAACACGTGTGGGGATATGGAGGTTCTATGGCTCCAGAGTATACCTTCTTGCTCATTGTATAGCTTGAAGGATAAATTACATTGCGGGTTCGACCCCCGTTATCTCCACCAACCCCGCACAATATAATATTTAATTATATCTATATTGTGGGGTCCTGAACAAAATTCATAAGCACCCGTAGAGACTAAATATCAGCATCACTTTTAAAAGTGAGAAGCTATAGTCCATTGCAAGAAGTAATTCTTGGTAACAAGCGTGAGACAGGTTGGTCTCCTATCTACTGCAGGCGTTGATTCTTGAGGGGATTTGACTCTAGTACGAGAGGACCGAGTTGAACAAACCTCTGGTGTGTCTGCTGTCCTGCCAAGGGCATCGCAGAGTAGCTATGTTTGGAACGGATAAATTCTGAAAGCATCTAAGAATGAAGCCGTCCCCAAGATAAGGAATCGTTTGAGACTCGTGAGAGATGATCACGTTGATAGGCTCTAGGTGTAAGGCCAGTAATGGTTTTAGCCGAGGAGTACTAATTAGTCGATTTCTATTAGGAAATTTACAAATCCAATCTAGAAAATATTTAAAATCTTAATCCGTTGCGTGTAATCAATTATAATTATATGATTATGCGAGTACCTTAAAAAAATTGAAATCTGAAATTTGGGAGAAATCTCAAATGTTCTTTTGCTTCTGAAGAAGCGAAGAGGTGTAAGATCGGTGTTGACGAGTGAGAACGCCACCAAGACAGTTTCTCGCATTCGAGCGACTGGCGGGTTTGTGGGCGTTTCGTTTACATCTATGACGACTTACGCTATAGGCTGGGAGGGGGGATTGCGTTTCGGCTTGTGTCTGAATTACAAGCTAATGCAATGAGTCCCAACTGCTTTGGGATACTCTAACGAGTGCAGTATCTGGGGTGTTGTTTCTTCAGATATAATTTCCGGTTTTAACCCGGCCCTCTTGTTTTTGAGCGATGACTGTATGTATCGCTCTCAAGTTTCAGATTTTGATTAAATAATATATCGAATGTTTTGTTCTGGTGATTCGGCGCTATGGTCACACCTGTTCCCATTCCGAACACAGAAGTTAAGCGTAGTTGCGGCGATGATAGTCTCAATGAGGCAAAAGTAGCTAGTCGCCAGAACAAAATATTTGATTCCAGAAACACATCCGAGGGGGTGTTTTTTTGTTTTCCATTTATCTGCTATACTATATATATGACCTGGGCGGGAAGACGAAAATTTGTATATTTGGGAACTATTAGTGCTATTATTTTAATAATATTAGTTTGGTTTTTTATTTCACATTTTTACAAAACTCCAACCTGTTTTGATGGCAAGCAAAATCAGGATGAACAGGGGATTGATTGTGGCGGAGTTTGCACATTATTATGCCGTTCCCAATATGTACCGTTAACGGTCCTATGGTCTAGATTTTCCAAGGTAAGTGATGGTGTTTATAATGTTTTGGCTTACATTGAAAATCCAAATATTAATGCCGGTGCCAACAATCTAAATTACACTTTTAAGCTATATGATAAAAACGGCATTTTGTTAAAGCAACGGTTTGGCCAAACATTTGCGCCAGCCAATAAAATCATGGCCGTGTTCGAGCCGGAATTGTTAACCGGTAATCAAATGCCGTCCCGCGTTGAATTTTCTTTTACTTCTAACGCGGTGTGGGTAAGGCAAGACAGCGCGGAGACCAATTTATCCGTTTCTCAGGCGGTCATGTCCAGGGAGGATACGGCTCCACGCCTGAGCTTTGTTTTGACTAATAAAACCGTAAAGTTGATTAATAAAATAGAAGCGGTTGGTATTGTTTATAATGCGGGTGGAAATACCATTGCTTTTTCTCGAACAATTATTGATTCCCTGGCTGATAGGGAAGCCCGCACTGTAAATTTCAATTGGCCACTGCCGTTTGGTCAGGCCTCAGCCCGGACAGAAATTGTTCTTAAAGTCTTGAAATAATTATGGGCGATATTTTCCGAAAACTTTTTGCTATCGATTGGATCTTATTTTTCTCGGCTATTTTTATTACCTTAGCCGGCTTGGTCACTATGGGCTCATTTGGCGCTTCATCAGAATATTTTCACAAGCAGATAATTTGGATTATTATTTCAGTAATTATATTCTTTATACTCAGCCAGTTTGATTATCGTTTCTTAAAAAGAACGGGAGTGGTGATCACTATATTTATTATTTCCGTCTTACTTCTCCTGGCCTTGTTTGTGGTGGGTCATGTGTCAAAAGGAGCCCAAAGCTGGTTTAATTTTGGCGCCATTTCTTTCCAACCGGCAGATTTTATCAAGTTAATCGTTATTATTTTACTGGCAAAATATTTCAGCAAAAGGCATATAGAGATTGCCAATGTCCGCCATATTTTTGTCTCCGGTTTCTATGTTTTTGTGGTTTTTGCTTTGGTTTTTCTTCAGCCGGACTTTGGTTCTGCCCTGATTATTTTCTTGATTTGGTTAGGCCTGATTTTATTATCCGGTATTTCCAAAAAACATTTATTGGCTGTTTTTTTATTAGGTTCACTGGCCTTTGCTGTCCTTTGGGGCTTTATGCTCCAAGATTATCAGAAAAGTAGAATTATAAACTTTATTCACCCATTGGCAGATATTCGGGGGAGTGGTTACAGCGCCTATCAAAGTACCATTGCCGTTGGCTCTGGTCAGATTACCGGCAAGGGTGTAGGTTATGGCACACAAAGTAAATTAAGCTTCTTGCCGGAATATCACACAGACTTTATTTTTGCCGCCTATGCGGAGGAGTGGGGATTTTTGGGAGTGATTTTACTCTTTAGCTTATTTGGAATTTTATTGTGGCGAGTAATAAGGACTGCTTATTACGGTGCCAGTAATTTTGAAATATTATTTGGTTGTGGTGTGGCCATTATGTTTGTCAGCCACTTTCTGGTGAATGTGGGGATGAATATTGGTATCATGCCGGTCACGGGTATTACTTTTCCCTTTATGTCATATGGAGGCACAAACTTACTTACCTCCTTCATTGGTCTTGGCATCTTGATGGGCATGCGGCGCTATAATCGCTCAGCCCATAAAGATATGATGAAGAATGAGTTTCTGGGGATATAGGATTAGCTACAATAGCATTTCCACCCTGCAAGAGATGTCATTTTACAATCTTGTGTGGAAGTTTTAAATATTTCAGGTTTGTATCTTAAAAATGCTTTAAAACCAGGGCCGCAGTTTTGAGTTATGATATTTGATGCGGTTTCATCATTTCTGTAAAAATAAAAATAAATAGAATTATTTGTTGGATCGTTTGGTTTTTCTGGTATATATTTTGGCCATAAAGTATCTAGAAAAGTACTAAAAGTGCTTCTTGTGGCTCCAGACAAGAGTGACATATTTGGTGGAGGAACTGTTCCATTATGATCATTCATATACATATTAATAGCAATAAGAATTTGTTTTATATCTTCTGCTCTTCTAGCATCACGAGCCTTGGCTTTAGCATCTGATAAAGAGGACATAACGATAGATGATAAAAGACCAATAATAGAAATTACCACCAAAAGTTCTATAAGCGTAAAACCCTTTTTTGATTTAACAGAGGACATTTTTAATTAATACAAACCTTAAGAAGGTTATGTTCTGCAGTTGCAAAAGGATATGTTTTTAAACCAGTTTCCGTTGGAATTAATAAGGTCGCCTTAAGATTGAGTGTGGACGGGCAGTATTCATATCCATTATATGCTGGTTTATACGAATATCTCCAATTTATATTATTTATAGGATCCTGAACACTAGCGGGTAGATATCCACCAGAAATTAATTTGTTAATAAAATTATTATTATTGTTATAACTATTTTCCCAAGCCCAAGCGTCGGGATTTGTTGTTGGTGGATAATCTCCATTATGGTCGTTTTGATACATATTTAGGGCTGTGAGTAGAGTATGGATATCTTGAAGTCGTCTGGCATCCCGCGCTTTAGCCCTGGCCGTGGAGAGGGAAGCGAGGACGATGGAGGATAAAAGACCAATAATAGAAATTACCACCAAAAGTTCTATAAGCGTAAAGCCGGTATCTTTTTTCTCACAATTAAAATGCATGTATTTATACCTTCATAAAGAAGTAGATAGACAACGCAATACAAATAATAACAATAATGATCATTATTTTTTCTGCCCCTTTATCATCCTTGGCTAACCCCATTTTTATCAAGAGATTTCCAATACCACCCTTCTTTGGCTGGTAATTATAATTAAGCGGTTGATTTTCATTAAATTCTACTGACATGTTTTTTAAATTAATTAATCCCACTTCGCTCTCGCTTTGCAGGACAGGCTAATAAACTTTGCTATCTAATTATACAATTCTATTACCCTTTTTACCATCTCACCCTTTGTGAAATCTCTCGATTTTTTCTTGAATATTTTAACCAAAAGTGGGCCTTTTAATATAAAATTCCTATGTGACAAGAATGAGTCCTTGGGAATTTAGGAATTAAAGACAAATACACCTAAAAGATGAGTTGCTAATACAATAAGGATAGTTTGTACTTGTCTTTTCTAACTTAAATAGCAATACTCCTTTGTATGCCCCCAGACCACAATCCCCTTGTACGTTACCAGAAACCGCACCGTTATTGTAGTGGTAAAAATAATCCTCATTATTAATTGGGTCGATGATTTTTTGATTAATATATTTCCCTTGGTAAATTTTTTCTATAAAATTAATCGGGCTGTTATCATCAAAATTAATTGATCTACTATCTTCATATCCTTCTCCTGGTGAGGGTAGCAAAAAATGTCCGCTTGGAAGATTACCGTTATGATCATTTTGGTACATATTAAGCGCCGTGATAAGGGTATGCATATCTTGAAGGCGTCTGGCATCTCGCGCTTTGGCCCGGGTGGTGGAGAGGGAAGCCAAGACAATAGATGACAAAAGACCAATGATAGAAATTACTACTAATAGTTCTATGAGAGTGAAGCCAGTATTTTTCTGTTGATTATTCAAAAACATGGGTTTATACCTTCATAAAGAAGTAGATAGATAAAATAAAACAGATGATGATAATGCCAATCATTACTTTTTGTGCCCCCTTATCATCTTTCGCAATACCTATTTTAATTAAAAGCGCGGTGAGGCCTGTTTTTTTGGGTTGGTAATTATAATCTAGTGGTCGCCCCTCATTAAATTCAACGTTGTCCATATTTTTAAACAAATTAACTAATAAATTAATTATACAATTCTATTGTCTTTTTTACCATCTCATCCTTAGTAAAATCGCTCTCGATTTTTTCTTTAATGTTTTGACCAAAAGTAACCATTTTACCTGGATTTTTTAGAAGGAAATCAATCGCTTTTTTTATTTCTTCCGGTTCCTTGGGGCGGACTAAAATGCCACTTGTCATATCATCAATTATTTCTGGAATACCACCCACCGCGCTGGCAATTATTGGTAAACCGGCCCGACCCGCCTCCAGTAAGGCGTATGGCAAAGCCTCGGTAATAGAAGTTAAGGTAAAAATATTAAAAGCTTTTAAATATTTTTCCGCTTCCTCTATTCTTCCAATTAAAAATACTGTGTCCTCCAAGTTGTAGCGATTAATTCTTTCTTGTAATTTCTCTCTTCTTTCTCCTTCGCCAATAATAATTAAAATTGGTAATTCGGATTTATCTTCCGTCAAAGTTTCTAATTCATGTATCGCCTCAATCACATATTTCAACCCTTTATTTTTATGTAATTCAGAAATTGTCCCTAGCCATAGCCTGTCTTTTAAGTCTAGATCAGCCGGTAATTTACCTAAAATAAAATTTCTAGCTACTTGTTTTTCAAGGAAATTAATATTTCCAATACCGTTTTTAATAATCTCTATTCTTTTTGCCAAATATGCATTTCCAGCCACTTGTTTTTTCGTCTGAAGGGAGACAGCAATGGTTTTGTGCGCTAGGGCGATGGTGGCTAAATGTAATAGGCAGATAATTCTTTTCTGCCATTTACTTCTATCTTCATTAAAAGCCCAGCCGTGGCCAGTAAAAATTATTTTTTTTATCCCCGCTAATCTGCCCGCCAGGGCTCCCAAGAAGCCCATTTTTGAGCTGTTTAAGTGGATTACATTTGGTTTTTCTTTTTTAAATATTTTAATTAATTTTATCAGAGCCGAAAAATCTTTAAGTATATTAACATCTCTAAAAAAATCTCCCAGGACAATAGTCCTAATATTCACAGATTGTAATTTTTGGTTTAAAAAACCGTCTGAACCAAGTAAAACAATTGGCTCATATGAATCTTTGGGTAGGGAGGTGGCCAGATCATAAACATAACGTTGAGCCCCACCCCAATTTGCCTTCGTAATGCAATAGAGTATCTTCTTTTTCATGATTTGTTTGCTCATCTGATTATAACATAAGAGGGTATATTTGACAGTTGAAGATTGTTAAAATAAATGTATACTAGAGTTCTTATGAACGTGGTAAGCAGAAAAGAGCCTTGGTTATTGCTCCTGGGAGATATTGTGATTTTCGTTGTTTCTCTTTGGCTGGCTTTATTTTTTAGGCTGGGTGAGATACCGGCCAACGCCCTCTTTATGGACCTCTTGTTGCCCTTCAGCATTTTATTTGTTGTCTGGTGTTTTATTTTTTTTATTTCCGGTTTGTATGAAAAACACACCATTACATTCAGTAATCATTTACCTTCTCGGGTTCTAAACACGCAAATTTTTAATTGTTTTCTAGCCGTCGTCTTCTTTTATTTTGTACCATATTTCGGAGTGACACCAAAAGTTATTTTGTTCATTTATATCATTATTTCTTTGCCGCTGATATCTATTTGGCGTATTTATGGTCAAAAAATATTTGGCCTAAAAACCAGGGAACCCGCCATGATTTTAGGGCATGGCTCGGAACTATCTTTTTTGTTACAAGAAGTTAACAACAATAACCGATACGGTCTTAATTTTGTTTTTTCCTTTGATTTAGATAAGCTGGGAAACGTTGATTTTCAAAAAGAGATTTTTGAAAAAATAAAATCTTTGAATATTTCCGTGGTTGTAATTGATCTCCAAAATGAAAATCTGAAGAAAAAATTGGCTAATTTTTATGACCTATTGTTTTCCAAGGTTCGTTTTGTTGATATTGATAATTTGTATGAGGATATTTTTGACCGGGTGCCATTATCCCTGATTAGTTATGGTTGGTTTTTGCAAAATGTTTCTTTGTCTCAAAGTGTGGCCTACGACGTTTTTAAAAGAATAACAGATATTTTCTTTGCCTTTACTCTGGGGATATTATCTCTAGTCCTTTATCCTTTTATTTATTTAGCCATAAAACTAGAAGATTACGGTCCTGTTTTTATTACACAAGAGCGTTTGGGTAAGAATAACAAGCTTATAAAAATTGTGAAATTTAGAACCATGAGTTTTAATGACAATGAAGAAGTGAAAAAAATATCCTTCGATAAAACTCAGGACCTTCGGAAAATAAATAAAATTACAAAAGTCGGCAGTTTTTTACGAAAAAGCCGTTTAGATGAAATACCGCAATTATGGAATGTCTGGCGAGGGGATTTATCCTTGATTGGCCCACGTCCGGAATTACCCGCTCTAGCCATGATTTATGAAAAAGAGGTGCCTTATTATAATGTTCGTCATCTCATCACACCGGGGCTTTCCGGTTGGGCGCAGTTGTATCATGAGAATCATCCGCATCAAGGCGCCAATACCGAGGAAACAAAAAATAAGCTTTCTTATGACTTGTATTACGTTAAGAATCGCTCACTTATGCTTGACCTAAAAATTGCCCTAAAAACCATTAAGGCCATGTTGTCTCAGACGGGGAGATGAAATCAAAGCTTGGCCTTGGGTAATCACAAAGCCTAGCCTTGATTTAATTTCAAAATCCGCTATACTATCCATTATGTTTAAAAGACGATTTTGGGCGGTAATCTTATTATTAGTCGCGGCCTTCATCGGCTATTTTGTTTATTCAACTAATCACACTGACTCCAGCAAGAAATTCAAACTTGGTTTGGATCTAAATGGCGGTATCGAACTTATTTATAAAGCCGACACTAGCGGTATTGCTTCCGCGGATATTTCCGGCAAGATGAATTCTTTAAAGGATTTGATTGACAAGAGAGTGAATATGTTTGGTGTGTCTGAGCCAATTATTCAGATTGAAAAAGTGGGTTTACTTGGTAGTGATGCTTCTGAGCAATTGATTGTGGATTTGCCGGGTCAGACGGATATTGCTGGTGCTATTGCCCAAGTGGGTAAGACCTATGTTTTGGAATTTAAACTTTTAAAGGCAGAGCGAGAAAATTCTACCAGCACTGCACCGCTAACTGCCACTGACTTTGTTTCTACTGGTTTGACTGGCGCACTGCTTGATAAGGCCACTTTAGAATTTAATAGTACTACCGGTGAGCCAAATGTGGCTTTACAATTTAACTCTGAAGGCTCTGATTTATTTGCTAAAATTACACGAGAAAATGTCAACAAACGCCTGGCTATATTTTTGGATGGAAATATAATGTCTATGCCGGTTATTAGGGAAGAGATTTCTGGTGGTAAGGCTTCCATCTCTGGTGGATTTATGGGCTCGGCTGGTTTAAAGGAAGCCAAGGACTTGGTTAGTAATCTAAATCTTGGTGCCCTGCCTATTCCAATCGAGCTTATTTCTACTCAAAGCGTGGGGGCGTCACTTGGTAGTGAGGCCGTAGCCGCTTCTGTTCATGCCGGACTCTGGGCCTTTATCGTTATCGCCCTTTTCCTTATTCTTTGGTACAGATTACCGGGTTTATTGGCGGTTATTTCTTTGATGATTTATACCGCTATTAACCTCGCTTTGTTTAAAGTAATTCCTGTTACTTTGACAGCTGCTGGTATTGCTGGTTTTATTCTTTCTCTAGGTATGGCCGTGGATGCCAACATCTTGATTTTTGAAAGAATGAAAGAGGAGTTGGCTCGTGGCCGAGTTTTGGCGGATGCCATTAAAGAAGGTTTTGCTCGCGCCTGGCTGTCCATTCGTGATTCAAATACTTCCAGTATTATTACTGCTATTATTCTTTACGCTTTTTCTTCAACTCCGGTTGTAAAAGGTTTTGCCTTAGTTTTTGGTCTTGGCGTTCTCGTCTCAATGTTTACGGCTATTACTGCCTCTAGAACTTTACTTTTGGCCATTAAACATGATGACGCCGGAAAAATCATGCACTTTTTATTCGGGAGCGGAGCGGGGAATTCCTCCGGTAATAAAGTTGAGATAAATAAATAATAATATGTTTATAATAAAAAATAGAAGAATATTTTATATCTTTTCCGCCATTTTAATTCTAACCTCTATCGCTTCACTTTTTGTTTGGGGTTTGGAATTAGGAATTGATTTTAAGGGAGGTTCCGTTATCGAAATCCGTTATGTTGACGCTCGGCCAGATGCCACGGTGATTCAAAATAATATTTCTGCTCTGGCCAAAAGCATTGACCTGGGAGCCTACGTTTTGCAGTCGGTGGGGGATACGGATTATTCCATAAAAACTCGCCTAGTGTCTGATCAGGAAAGGCAGCAGATTGAGAGTGCCTTTTCCAATAACGGCTTCATAAAGACGGAGTTAAAAAAAGTTAATTCCATCGGTCCATTAATTGGTAAAGAAGCTGCTCAAAAAGCTATCATCTCTATTATTTTAGTTATTCTTTGTATTGTTCTCTTTATTACTTTTGCGTTCCGCAAAGTTTCCAAGCCAGTTCAAAGTTGGAAATATGGTCTGATGGCCATTGTCGCTCTTGCTCATGATGTCATTATTCCAACGGGTGTTTTCTCTATCCTTGGTCATTTTAAAGGCTACGAGGTGGATACGTTGTTCGTCACCGCGCTTCTCGTGATTCTTGGTTTTTCCATTCACGACACCATTGTGGTGTATGATAGAATCCGTGAAAATTTAAGCGTTTCTCTTAAAGAGAATAATAAAAAAGATTTTGAAACTATTGTCGGAGAGAGTGTCAAGCAAACCTTCGTCCGTTCCATCAACACTTCCATGACCACCATCTTGGCTCTCTTCGTTTTGTATTTCCTCGGTCCCGAAGCCACTCGTCATTTCTCCCTTGCCTTAATTATCGGTGTCGCCATCGGTACCTACTCATCCATCTTTATCGCTTCAGCGCTATTAGTGACTATTGAGAAGTTTCAAAAGAAAGCATAATTTTTTTCTGTGTATTAAGCGGTTGACTAAAAATAGCATATAGGTGTATGCTATTTTGAGCTTTTGGTTCTTTTGGGTACGAGTTGGTGTAACATTAACAATGCTGGAGAAGGAGATGGGTATGGGAAATGGCAAGGGAAAAAAGAAACAACAAGTCGCCATTGCCTTGGCGGGTAAGCTAAATGACATCCGCGGAGAGGGTTTTAAATGTATAGCGGATGCCTATGATGCTTTACCACAGGTAGCCGCGAAGGCTGGAATCAAGCCGCAAGCCTTGGCCGTGCTCTGTGACGGGGAACGTGTCTCCCGCGACGGAGTCAGAGTTGGTTAACCGTTACGTTCGATATTGAAGGCGCCACTCGAAAGGAGGATTCGGCGCCTTTTAAAATACCTTATTTTAAGGGTTTTTTGACCCCCGCCTTTCTTAGGAGGGGGCTACGGGGTGGTTTGATTATAAAGCGTGAAATTCGCTTGACTCCAAAACATTTCTGAGTATAATAGACCCCACTGCTTAAGAACACCTTATAGGTGATTTTTAAACAGTGTGAATAGGTTCATTGAAAAAATTTGAAAAATATCTGGCCCAAGCATCGATATGTTTGGAGTTAGATGAGAACGTATAGTTTTTGGAGCACACTTTGTGCTCTGGTAAGATGATACGTGCAAGTTAAAATTTTAGTATTTTTATAGGTACTTAAAATTAGTCTATAAATTAATATAAAATGATTCGCACACAAAATAGTAGCAAGTTTTGTTGTGTAGCGAGTTAGGGTCAAACTGAATTAGCATTTGAGAAAATGATTTATTATTTTTTCTTTTGTTCCGTTCGAATTAAAAACTAAATTAAAAATTTATTTTTATTTAGAGTTTGATCCTAGCTCAGGATGAACGCTGGCGGCGTGGATAGGGCATGCAAGTCAAGGGGGTCGCAAGACAACCGGCAGACGAGATAGTATAAAGTAGGTACGAACCTAAAAGTCAGGAATAGCTAGTCGAAAGACTAGGTAATGCTTGATAGTCCCTTCGGGGTAAAGATTTATCGCTTTTAGATCGGCCTGCTCGGTATCAGCTAGTTGGTAAGGTAATGGCTTACCAAGGCAATGACGCCTAGGGGGGGTGAGAGCCTGTTCCCCATCGATGGAACTGAGACACGGTCCATACACCTACGGGTGGCTGCAGTCGAGAATATTCCGCAATGGGCGAAAGCCTGACGGAGCGACGCCGCGTGCAGGAAGAAGTGCTTCGGTATGTAAACTGCTTTTGTGAACTAAGAAGTTTATTGACTAGTTCAAGAATAAGAGGTTGCTAAACTCGTGCCAGCAGCAGCGGTAATACGAGTGCCTCAAGCGTTATCCGGAATCATTGGGCGTAAAGGGTGTGCAGGCGGTCTTATTAGTCTTTTGTTAAATTCTTCGGCTTAACCGGGGACATGCAAAGGAAACGGTAAGACTAGAGGATGCGAGAGGTCTACGGAACTCATAGTGTAGCGGTGAAATGCGTTGATATTATGGGGAACACCAAAAGCGAAGGCAGTAGACTGGAGCATTCCTGACGCTCAAACACGAAAGCGTGGGTAGCGAATGGGATTAGATACCCCAGTAGTCCACGCCCTAAACCATCTTCTCTAGATTTTCGGAGTATCGACCCTCTGAGAGTCACAGCTAACGCGTTAAGAGAAGCGCCTGGGTAGTACGGCCGCAAGGCTAAAACTCAAAGGAATAGACGGGGACTTGCACAAGCGGAGGATCATGTGGTTTAATTCGATGACAAACGAAGAACCTTACCAGGGTTGGAAATCTAGTTGAAGAACAGTAGAAACATTGTTCGTCCGCAAGGACAATTAGACAGGTGATGCATGGCCGTCGTCAGTTCGTGGTTTGAATTGTTCCCTTAAGTGGGGTAACGAACGCAACCCTTGTTGCCTGTTTTAAATGTCAGGCGAGACTGCCCAGCTTTTTGTTCATAAAGAATTGTGAATAAAAAGCTGGGAGGAAGGCAAGGATGACGCCAGGTCAGCATGTCCCTTTGATACCCTGGGCTACACACGTGATACAATGGACGCTACAACGCGACGCAATATCGAAAGATGGAGCAAATCGTTAGAAAAGCGTCCTAAGTTCGGATAGAGGTCTGCAACTCGACCTCTTGAAGCTGGATTCGCTAGTAATCACAGGTCAGCCATACTGTGGTGAATACGTTCTCAAGTCTTGTACTCACCGCCCGTCAACTCAAGGGAATTGGGGATACCCGAAGCTCGCGCTAGTCGCGATCTACGGTAAATTCAATGACAGGGAGTAAGTCGTAACAAGGCACGGGTAGCGGAAGCTGCTCGTGGATTTTTTCAAATTGAACACGTTTTTATAGAATTCTTAGGAATTTTATAATAACTTATCGTGTCGATTTTAAATGCCTCAATTGAGCATTTAAAGGTTTGCTTAAACCTAAAATAAGATGACATTCTCGGAAAGGCGAGATACAGAGGCCATCTTCGCAGAAATGCTTTGATGAGTCGATGGAACGGAACAAAAGAAAGAATAATAAAGAAAAACCACTCGAAAGAGTGGTTTTTCTGTGCAAATATATTGAAATATTTCATCTATTGACGTATATAACATTGTATGCTATACTTGTAAGGTAGTTGTTCATTGTATATTTGTGTATGATTTCAAGTTAATCTAACTAACAGGAGACTTAAATGAAAGATCCGATTTTGCCTGAACTTGTACCTGCGGAAAGCGAACTCATCAAAATGTTGCATTCGTTCGAGAAACAACAAATGATGAACCGCATTTGTGCAGGCCTGGCGCATATCATTGGTGTGATTATCCTTGCAACTGTCATCTACTGTGGATTCCGTGGTGGTTTTGCAAAACCCACGGTCTACAAGGTGGAAGACGGACCTGTTCTTATGGTCACTGATTGTGACGGTAAGAAAGTGATGGATAAGGTTAAATGGGATAAAATCCTGTCTGAAACCTTTGATGTCATCTACGTCGCTCCGGGTACGAAATTCTAAACAGTACTCCAAGTGACGCATAGCGCCGAGAATGAACAATCATTCTTCGGCGCTATTTTATATATAAGTATTTCTTAGGGTCTTGAACCGTTATCTCTTTGCCTTTTTTTATATTTTCTGCTATATTTTCTCCATAATTTAATAGAAAATCTAATTAGCAATGTGCGCGATTAGCTCAGGTGGTTAGAGCGCGTCACTGATAATGACGAGGTCCCAAGTTCAACTCTTGGATCGCGCACATTGCTAAGTAGAAGATATTAAGTCCACCTAACGGGGGATTTTAATAATTAAAAATTTAATAATAAAAAAAATGAATAGTATCAAAAAGACGAAGATAGTTTGTACCATCGGTCCAGCCACTTCAGCGGCACCCATATTAAGCCAGCTTGTAGATGCTGGTATGAATATGATGCGCTTAAACTTCTCACACGGAGATTTTAAAGAGCATCAGGAGAGGGTGGATAATTTACGAAGTATACTCAAGAAGACTGGTAAAACCGTCGCTATTCTCCAAGATCTAGCTGGTCCTAAAATCCGTATCGGCGAGTTTGAAAAGGGTCTGACTGTTCTTAAGGAGGGTGCCAAATTTACTTTGACCACAGACAAAATAATGGGAGATGATACCAAGGTTTCCGTTAATTACCCAATGCTTCCGAAAGAGGTTAAGGCTGGTGATCATATATTACTTCACGATGGTAAAAAGGCTCTAGAAGTATTAGAGATTAAAGGTAACGATATTATTTGTAAAGTAACTGTCGGTGGTGAAATTAAAAATAAAAGAGGGTTGAACCTTCCAGATTCTGATTTGTCTATTAGCTCAATTACTGACAAGGACCGTGAAGATTTAAAGTTTGGTTTAAAAAATAAAGTAGATTATTTTGCGCTATCTTTTGTTAGAAGACCAGAAGATATTCTTGAATTAAAAGAAATTTTAGACAAGGCAAAAAGTGATGCCAGAATTATTGCTAAAATTGAAACTCCTCAAGCTATGCGCTGTATTGATGAGATAATAAAAGTGACTGATGCTATTATGGTTGCTCGTGGAGATTTGGCGGTGGAAATCCCAGCTGAAGATGTGCCCTTAGCGCAAAAGCTTCTTATTCAGAAATGTAATCAAGCTGGTAAGCCTGTTATTACAGCTACCCAAATGCTTGAGTCTATGATCAATTCTCCGGTACCTACCAGAGCCGAGGTTTCAGATATTGCTAACGCTATTTTGGATGGTACAGACGCTGTTATGCTTTCTGAGGAAACAACCCTAGGTCAATTCCCAGTTAAGGCGGTTCAAATGATGACAAAGATTGCGGTAAGAATGGAAAAAGATCCTCATTATCGTGATATGGTGACCAGTAGAAAATATAGTGATCCTGTAAAAAGAACTTCTGACGCAGTGGCAAACGGTGTGATGGAAGTAGCTAAAGAATCTGGCGCTAAATTAATCATTGCTTTGACTGACAAGGGGTTTGCTGCCAGAACCATTTCCCGTTTCAAGCCTGAGCAAAAAATAATTGCTCTAACTCCAAGTGAGAGAACAAAGAATCAGTTGGCCTTGAGTTACGGTTGTGTGCCAATAGTTTGTAAAAAATTCACGGATGTTGCGGCCGCAATTAAGGAAGCTAAAACTATTGTTCTTAAAAATAAATTTGCAGTAAAAGGTGATAAAATAATTATGGTATTTGGTTTTCCTCTTGGTAAGAGTGGTGGAACAAATTCTTTGGTGGTGGAAACTTTATAAAATTTGATTTACGTTAGAAACAAAAAGAGTCTGAATTTATTCAGGCTCTTTTTTCTGGTTAAAGTTTACTCAATATGCTAATCTTTTTTATGAACTTTAACTGATCATTTTAAAAGGAGGTTAATATGAGCAAGTGGGGAGATAGAAAAATTAATGGCTCTGAATGGGTGGTAGTTCCTAAAATCTATCCAGTAGGTTTGTTTTGGGACAGTAAGAAAATAAGGAGGATATTTACATCTCCTGTCAGTTTTTTTCTTTATATTTATCATTCTTGCAAGGAAGATATACTAGATTTTCTCAAAAGAAATGAGGATAGTATTTGTACGGCAACCGGTATATCTGTCGCGCTGATTTTTGTGTCATTATTAATATGGCTAGTTTCTACCTGTTGTCGAATCTTGTGTTACATCGCCTCTCATTATTAAAAGTTTAGACCGTCACTTCTTTGTGGCGGTTTTCTTTTGTCAGTTTTTACTATAGTATATTGAGGTTGGGCGTGTGGCGGAATTTGCACATGGCCGAACGTACCGTTCGGTACGTGCGTGGACGCATACGTTCATCCCA
>Ga0209697_10002783_pt1 | contig 24570 bp, 23 predicted proteins | sample AliMusrvi5mmetaG_FD_184115 | JGI IMG/M metagenome (GOLD analysis project Ga0209697, IMG submission 184115) | Freshwater lake bacterial and archeal communities from Alinen Mustajarvi, Finland, to study Microbial Dark Matter (Phase II) - Alinen... | ecosystem: Environmental > Aquatic > Freshwater...
TTATCCTAAAGTATCAAAGAAGTTAGATTTGCCATTGAAAGCCCAGTAGAAGAGAGCTGACCTTATCGCCTGTTGCAGTAGAAGTATAATTAAGCCCTTTAGTATTCATATCACCGTAAATGTAGTTCAAAGAGATCACTGCGTTATGGCCGTCGATAACATAATTAATACCAGTTTGGTATGAGTTACGGTTAGAACTACCATTTGGATTGATGTTAACGTAACGTAAATAAGGTTGAACCAAACCGATACCAATTTTTTGTGGGAACATGTACATCGCGCTAACATCATAAGCTTGGCCAGCAAACATTTTGAAGTTAGCAACGCCAGGAGGAAGAGGATTATTTTGAATAGCATGATAATTTCCACTGATGCCATAGTTTTTATAATCGCCTTCTAAAGTTAATACGGCTTTATTAGGTAATATTTTTTCCATCAACACGTCAGCACCCGTGCCACGGAAGTTACCTGGATTCACAGTAGAACCCGCACCTTGGCTTTGATATTGATTATTGAGCGATACCGTTAAAATATCGCCACCTTTACCGTAATAAGTGCCTGATGTGTAATAGCCTGGGTTTTTCTCGACTTCCCAAAAGTTATACGATATTTTTTGTGCAAAAGAAGGATTGTCACTGGCATTCGCACCGCCTCTTAAGCCACGGAAGAAACCAACGGCATATTGAAAGCGATCATTAAACGCTGCACCCCAAACTGTCGCACCATCATCACGACCAAAAGAGCCTGCCGATGTACCATTGTTTTGAATAGTCGTATTATAATCAGCAGGCTCAAAAGGTGTCCCTGCACCAAAGGTTTGATAAATACCGCTATAAAACGGTCCGTTCATTTCCCGACGCTCGCCAGGTACCAACATACGACCTACCCAAAGATTGGCATAAGCGTTGTATTCAACTTTACCAATAGCATCCAAGATTCTAATTTCACCACTACCAGAACCACTCGTCGTAGAATCGGTATTAAACTCAACTTTAATATATTTGTGAATTTGACCATTAAGATAGATACGAGCATTATCCAGATTAAAATTATTGCTCCATTGATTACCGGTTGCGCCCGCTGCACCCTCAGTTGCCTGAAAGCTACTGCGTAAACCTAAGCCTACACTAACCCATTTGGTGTCATCAATCTTGAAAGTGGCTCCTGCATATGAATTGGTCGAATGACCTGCAAACAGGGCAGTTACTACTGCAGTGCAAAGTAGGGACTTATTAAAGCCACCTACTGCATGTTTAATATAACTTTTCATTTATAATCCCCTTTTGTTCATCAGCTAGAATGTAAATGCAAGCGCCAAGTGGCGATGCGGCCAATACTGGCAGTTGAGATTATTCAGGTTTCAATCAATCGGCACAATCCGTCAGATAACTATCAGTTATTTGACGTATACCCCTCATAGAAGGGTTATCGTAGAGTATGAATATATTAATTGGGGGATGTTATGGCTTTGAAAAAATTAACAAAATTATCTTATACAATCTGCCTGCTGATCTTTACCAGCATGGGATCTTCAAATGTACAGGCAATAAATGTCAGTGCTTATGATAAATCTTCAATAACGGCTATCGAATTCAAACTTGATAATGAAAACGGGCAGCAAGTGGGTACCGCCCAAGCACAAAAGCAAATCGCTGAACGGGTAATAAAAAATCTGGCTGAATGGCACTTTCCTGTTAAGCAGTCCGATAGCCATTATTCTCATACGCTAACCGCTAAACTAGATAGCATTACGCACCAAAGCACGCCCGTTGGCTTCTCTTTTAGCCAAGGCAATGCTGACCCACGCTCACCTGAATTTCAGAAAGCCGATGTTTTACCGATCAGTTGTATTCTAAAAAAAATTGGAACGAATGAAGCCCCTCTTGAGCACAATATGACTTTTAGCACCCAGTCATTATTTTCAAATGGAAATCAAGTGCAAGACATTGATAAATTAGTCGATCAAATTACAACCACTTGTTTTAATCTACTGGATGATTTAAAAATCCCTGTAGCTACCCAATCGATTGAAGCAATTAATTTCAAGCCTGCCTGGATGCCAAATGTACAAGTTGTTGTTAAACCCGTACCTAAGTTATCACCTAAGCCAATTAATACTGAGAAGCCAGATGAAAAAAACACCAACGTAACCAAGCCAGTTAATGAACCTGAGCCTGAAACAGATAAAGAATTGATTATTAACAATCAGGGTTCCCCGCTAATTCTTCACATGGGGCACGAACGTCGCTGATTTTATTATTCGCTAGGTAGAGAAAATTAGGTATAGTCGATGAATTAATCGTAATCTGACTCTCAACATCCCGTGAAACCTGATATACATCAACATATCACCAATGTCCGTCGTGAATATAATTCCTTTGTTGCCAATGAAACAATGGAAGATTACGCCTTACGGTACGCACCCCGTAGTTTCAGGAAATGGTCTGAGTTTGAAGTTGCTAATGCAGCTTTAGGCTCAACCGCCTTTCTGGTACTGGAAGCAATTGGTGGTTTTTTATCGATTAACTATGGGTTTGCCAATGCGGTATGGGCCATCATCATTGTATCAATAATTATTTTTATCACCAGCTTACCCATCAGTTATTACGCAGCCCGCTATCATATTGACATTGATTTGTTAACCAGAAGCTCGGGCTTTGGTTATATTGGCTCTACCGTCACCTCATTAATTTATGCTTCGTTTACCTTTACGTTATTTGCACTCGAAGCATCAATTATGTCACTTGCTATCGAACTGTATTTTCACATTCCATTACCTATAGCGCATGTAATCAGTGCTATTTTGGTTATTCCGTTGGTGACATTCGGTATTACCACGATCAGCCGTTTGCAATTATGGACTCAACCCATCTGGTTACTTTTGCTCGTCTCGCCTTATGTTGCAGTAGCCATAAGCGAACCGGATGCACTGACTATATTAAAAGATCATTTTTGGTTGGCTAGTACAGCACAAGGCTTCGACTGGATGCTTTTTGGTGCAGCAGCTACAGTCGCTTTCTCAATGATGGCACAAATTGGCGAACAAGTCGATTTTCTACGTTTTATGCCCGATAAAACACCAGCCAATAATATACGCTGGTGGTGTGCAATGATCGCAGGTGGACCCGGCTGGGTTATCTTTGGAGCCGTCAGACAAATACTGGGCGCTTTATTGGCCGATTTAGCAATCCGGCATGGCATCAGTTCTGAGCATGCGCATGAACCCACACAAATGTATCTGGTCGCTTATAAAGAAATTTTTGAGAATCCCAGATTGGCACTGGCTGCAACCACTCTGTTTGTGATTCTGAGTCAGATTAAAATCAATGTGACCAATGCTTACGCAGGCTCTCTGGCGTGGTCTAACTTTTTTTCCAGAATTACCCACAGTCATCCTGGGCGCGTCGTATGGCTGTTATTTAATGTCTTAATTGCACTATTGTTAATGGAATTTGGTGTTTTTGGTGCCTTAGAAAAAGTCCTGGGGCTATTTTCTCACATGTCAATCGCCTGGATATGTACGATTGCGGCAGAGTTGATGATTAACAAACCATTGGGACTCAGTCCAAAAATAGTCGAATTTAAAAGAGCTTATTTAGCCGATCTTAACCCTGTGGGCATTATTTCTACACTATCGGCCTCGTTAATATCAATATTATCTTATACAGGACTCTTTGGAAATACGCCTAAAGCTTTTTCAGGCTTTATTGCCTTAGGACTCGCTTTCATACTGACACCTGCCATTGCCTGGTTAGCGGGTGATAAGCATTATCTAACTCGCGACCGTAATGAGAATAATCCTAAAACACAAAATAAATGTTCTATCTGCGAAAATGAATTTGAACATGAAGATATGGCTTATTGCCCTGCTTATGCGGGTGCGATCTGCTCACTTTGCTGTACTTTGGATGCACGTTGTTTAGACATTTGTAAAACCGGTTTTCGTTTCGATGATTATCTAAAAGCCCTGGCTAAGCGTCTATTACCGTCAAGAATCAACATGACGGCTAAATTACGTTTACTCCGTTTTGCTTTGATGTTTTTATTCTTATCGATCTTGACTGGCATTTTTATCAGCATCATTTATTATCAGGATTTATTAAGTGTTCAGAATAATTTTGATGCCTTTCAATTATTACTGAAGAACTTCTTTAAAATCTATGCGTCGCTGTTAGTCTTTATCGGTTTATGTACCTGGTGGCTTATTTTGAATGCCGAAAGTCGGCAAGTGGCTCAAAAAGAAACCGCTAAACAAACCCAACTCTTGTTGCTTGAAATTGAAGAACATAAAAAAACGGACATTAAGTTACAAGAAACCATGAGGATAGCCAATTCAGCAAATCAAGCTAAAAGCCGGTTTCTCAGTAATATGAGCCATGAGATTCGCTCACCGCTCAATAGTATTGTTGGATACTCTTACATTTTACAAAAAGATCCCAGTATCCCTGAACATCGAAGACAGGCCGTGGATACCCTTAAACGTAGTGGCGAACATTTGTCCGCATTAATTGAGGATATACTGGATATTGCCCGTATCGAAGCACGCAAATTTGAATTACATTATGATCCTTTTGACTTTCATGCACTCATTGAACATCTCGTACATGTTTATAAAGCACAGGCAGAGGATAAAGGGTTATATTTTCGTTGCCAGATAATCAATACCTTACCCAAACGCATCAAAGCAGACGAGAAACGGGTGGGTCAAATTTTAATCAATATATTAAGTAATGCTATTAAGTTTACTCAAACAGGAGGCATTGTATTAAGTATTAGCTACAGCGCAGGTGTTGCCAAATTTGAAATAACGGACACCGGTGATGGTATCCATGAACAACAATTACAGGATATTTTTCAACCATTCACCCGCTTAAATACGGTCACAGGTAATGCCGTTTCTGGTAGTGGCTTAGGTCTAACCATCAGTAAAATTTTAACTGAAATTATGGGGGGAGAACTGGTGGTCAGTAGTCAAGTGGGGGTTGGATCGACGTTTACGGTACGCTTATTTTTGGCTAATTTGGGTACAGAGAGTGAACAATACAAAATTGAAGATATTACCGGTTATCAAGGCCGACGCCAAAGAATTTTAGTCGTTGACGATCAGTTTGATCATCGTGAGTTAATCAAATCAATTTTGGCTCCGCTTGGCTTTATCATTGAGGAAGCCTGCTCAGGCGAAAATTGCCTGTTGAAAGTAGAGCAACTTAAACCTAATCTTATTATTCTCGACTTAGCCATGACCGGGATAGATGGCTCAGAAACAACTCTTCAATTACGTGACAGAGGTCTAGTTGTGCCCATTATTATTCTTAGTGCGAATGCTTACCCTTCTGACCGGCTGGTTGCTATGAATGCAGGCGCTAACGACTTTCTAGCTAAACCCATTCAGGTTCAGCATTTACTCAATAAATTAAAATTACACTTAGGCTTGATCTGGATTTTTCAAACCGATAGTATGGATACCTCTGACTCATCCTTGGATGAAGTCATGCTAAGCCCCCCCGAAGAGATTATTGAAAAGCTCAGACATTTTGTTCGAATTGGGGATCTCTTGGGTCTCAATAAACACCTTGATATTTTAGTCAAAAATCAACCTGAATATCGTCCCTTTATCTCAAGAGTTAAGGCGCTGATAAAAGAATTTCGTATGGCTGAAATTAAAAAACTATTGAGTTGACTTTTAAAAATCAACTCAATAGTTTACACGTCTATGATATGGTCTGGCATCAGATTAAGCAATTGATACTAATATAGACGCCTGCTTTACTGCTAGTAAAAATCATCATAAAACCAATCACTGCTGTTTTTTTCATAGTTAATATCCTCAATTAACAGTTAATTTTTTATAAGTATATTTAGTTGATGATAATTTGCCATAAATAAGCTGAACGGCTGCTTAACAACCTACCCGAACCGTACCAGCCGATCACTACAACATACACCCTGTTTCCAGAAACTTGACATGCATATCAAACGCATGATGTAAATCATGCGCAATGTGTCCAGGTTTACAGCTTGAAAGGTATTGATATAATACTTCCTTATACATGGGGTGCACGCAGTTTTCAATAATGGAATGAGCACGCTGGCTAGGCGACAATCCTCTCAAGTCAGCAATGCCCTGCTCCGTAATAATCACCTTGACACTGTGCTCACTGTGATCGACATGCGTACACATCGGAACAATAGACGATATCTTGCCACCCTTGGCGGTAGAGGGTGCCATAAAAACAGACAGGTAAGCGTTACGCTCAAAATCGCCACTGCCACCAATACCATTCATTAAATCTGAACCTAAGACATGTGAAGAGTTTGCATGTCCATAAATATCAAATTCCAGGCCCACATTCAAGGCAATCACACCCAAACGTCTTATTAGCTCGGGATTATTTGAAATCTCCTGCGGCCTGAGAACAATTTTATCGCTAAAAAAGTCCATGTTATCAAAGATGGTTTGCAGTTTACCGGGTGTAATGGTCAAACTGGATGCACTGATGCCCGTGACCTTACCCTCCAAAATTAAATCCACAACCGATTCTTGAAGCACTTCCGAAAACATAGTGAATTTTGGTATGTCTGGATTTTTACCCAAGGTATCCATCACCGCATTATTAATATTACCCACACCACTTTGAATCGGCAAAAAGTCTTTAGGAATACGTCCAGCCTTTAGCTCTTTCAGTAAAAACGTTTCAACATGGTGTGCTATCAGTACACTGGTCTCATCATTTTTGGTAAACGCCTCAATTTGATCGGCCTGATGGGTTTCGACAATACCTATTATTTTAGCTGGATCAATCTGCACATAAGGCTTGCCTATTTTATCCATCGTGCCATAAAGTGGAATAACCGGACGCTTAGGCGGATTAGGCAAGGTCACGTTATCGGCGAACTCGGTAATTCGGGAGGAAAAATAACTATTTCTTTCAATAATGATCTTTTTTGCCCGCTCCAAAAAAGTCGGCGAATTACCAATACCCGATGTCAAAAAGACTCGACCATCAGGGGTAACATCAACCGCCTCGATGACAGCCGCCTCTATTTCACCAAAGAATCCGGCACGTAGCATTTGCGCAACTTCACCCAAATGCATATCCACAAACTCAACTTCATTATTGTTAATTGCCTTACGCATACCGGACGCTGACTGATAAGGCGCACGCCAGCTAACACATTTTGCAGCCGCCAGCGCATCATCAACCTGGGCGCCCACAGAAGCACCGGTCATTAATCTTATGGCAAAATCCTCTCCTTTTTCGTGCAATGCCGTCGCTCGCTGAGCCAGTGCAAGAGGGATTACTTTTGGAGAACCTGCGGCTGTAAAGCCACTGAAAGCAACCATGTCATTATGGTTAATAATACTGGCCGCTTCTTCTGGTGTTAATAGGGGGTATTGAGTCATTTGATAATCCAGTCACAGAATAAGAATCTTATTGCCCAATAATTTATCATCAATTATTCTATAGCCCAATTGCCGAAGTTTTATTTTATGGGGCATCAATGCTTAGCTCAACAAATGGCTCATTTGCACGTTCAATGACAAGCTGCTTATCCTCTAAATCTTGAAGTCTCGCTAAAAGGTTTTCATAGAGCTTGGCGGGTAATAAGAAGGATTCTGGTCTATTGTGATTGAGAATAGCACTGGGGCTTTCATTTGTTTCCTTAATTATAGAAGCATAATTACGCTTTAACTCTGTCACACTGACAGTTTTATTGGCATACACGGTATCCATAATAACGCCTATCTGATGCTAATTTAAATTATAAATATAGCATTTTTAGGTGGAGGCTATTATTATTTTTAGTTACAGCAAATTGCTCGATGTTTGTCGTGCTCCGTTGTACAATAGCTTAAAAATGTTGAGGTAACTAATAGGCTTTCAGAAATTAAATTTTCAAAATTACTTGCTACAGATATTATAAAATAAAGGTAGTTTGTAGGGATTGGAAATTATTTATCTGAAAAACTATAGGTGAACACGTATTCTATTCTTAGCACTTGAAGAAATTTTTAATGAAGATTGGGCTTTCCTTGTAAGGTCAAACTAAAATCTAATGACTAATGTAACCACTTAAGTTATGAGAACAATTAAATTTACAGAGTGGCAGGACGATTCTTTTTTATTGGTTTTCTAAATGAATACTCTGATTATCAAACTCAGGGCATGACAAAATAGGAGCTTATAGAAAACTTGAAAGACTTGTTAAATGATATTGAGTTGGAATACATTCCTTATATTCGTAAAGTTGAAGAGTTATTAGTGACGTAAATGAAAAGACGCAATTTAATTAAAGCAGGTAGCCGCAGTCGCAGTAAGACCAACAAATCCCACCATTAACCCAAATGGTAATATAGCACCACAGGCACACGACAAAACAGCGTACAATGCCGATGATACCAAACGTATCTGTAAGCAAGACCAAAATTCCGTGATAAGCCTAATCAATTTTACGGGTCTATGGGTAGCAAAATACAGGATATGTCATGAGCGCATGTCAAGTAACCCAGAGTGCCGAGATTACTATAAAGGTATCTTACATCAGCAGTACCTAGCATGTATAAAGACTCGTACGAAACAGGTATTTTTTAATTTAAATTTAAAATTATAAGGGCGGATGGAGTCATATAGGGTTTGCCCCGTATTGCAAAAAAATTTAATTCGTAACATAAAGAAATATTGCACCCCTATATCTGGTCTTGGTTGCGGGTATTGGATTGTTTTTTATATTGTGCGTTATCAGGAAAAACTTTATGACACAGTTACTTAATCAAGCATTTCAAGAGGCGTCCAAACTTCCTGATATGCAACAGAATATAATTGCACGATGGTTGCTGGATGAATTATTGGCAGAAAAAAAATGGGATTCGTTATTTGCCGAGTCTGAAGATTTTTTAGCAAGTCTTGCAGATGAGGCTTTAAGTGAACATCGCGCTGGTAAGACTAAACCTTTGAATTTAGATGCGCTGTGATTTTGCATACGACAGAAAAATTTTGGAAGTTGTATTCTGCTTTGCCTGTGGATATTCGGAAGCAGGCAAAAATTGCATATATTCAATTTAAAAATAATCCATATCACCCAAGTTTGCAGTTCAAGCGAACTCATTCCAGTAAGCCAGTTTGCTCGGTACGTATCAACATCGACTATAGAGCGGTGGGCATTATTGATAATGTTGACATATTGTGGTTTTGGATTGACTCCCATAGAGAATATGAAAAAATACTTCAAAAATTATAGCAAAGCGGGACGGAATAAATATCCCGTCCCGCATCATTCACTAATCCAGTCATTGATAAGAATCTATTTTCCAATAAAATTAGGCTTTCTCTTCTCAAAAAAAGCCGTCAGTCCTTCGGTATAATCAAGACTGTCATAAACGTATCGTCTAAGTCCTTGAATCCGCTCAAACTCATCAGGATTGATGGCATTTGCCTCACACAACACCCGCATCTCCTCTTTGATAACGGCAATGGCAAGCGGGGCTTTTTCACAGATAAGGTTGGCAATGGCGAGGGTTTTACTTTCCAACTCCTCATCAGGGACAATATGATTTAATATACCAATCTTTAAAGCCTGTTCAGCAGCAAAGGGAGTCGCGGTAAAAATAACTTCTTTCATCACATGCAAGCCTGCATCGCGAATCAAATTATGAATACCCACTACATTATAAGGCACCCCCAGATTAACCGGCGTCATGGCAAAGGTGGATTTGTTACTGGCAATAACGATATCGGTACTCATGATCAATTCAAAAGCACCGCCCCACACACTCCCTTCAATCATAGAGATAACCGGTTTCGGATAACGCTGAATGGTTCGGGTTAAAATACGCAACGGATCTTGATAGCTCAACGGCAAAGGATCACGCTTGGCATTGGGCAGTTCACTGATATCATGACCGGATGAGAATACTTTGCTGCCTTTAGGCGCTCGTAAAATAACACAGCGAATCTCAGGAACATCCAGTTCTACCAATGCTTTCAGGATATCTTTAATAAAGCATTCACTCAGGGCATTTAACTTTTTAATATTATTAAACTCAATAATACCGACTCTGTCTTTGAGTTCAACCTTTACAAATTCATAATTATTCATTTCAAACAGTCACACGTTAATTTTTCGGCAATGTATTGACTAACAGTCTCTACGGCGTGTCGTGGTGAAAGCTGATTACTCTCAACACGGGCTTTGGTTTTACGGTACAACTCATTAATATCCTGAGTGTTATAAATCATATTGATAATATTTTCCTCAATTTGCCGCTTCATCCAACGACTATCTTGACCCTTTCTTATGGAAGCCACTTTTTCATTAGCTTCCATCGTGGTATAAAACTTTTCGACCACCTCCCAAATGTTTTCTATCCCTGTATTTTCTCTCGCACTACACGTTAAAACGGGCGCTTGCCATTCACTGTATTTAGGCTTCAGGATATGCAAAGCATTTTTAAGCATAGTCTTTGCGACTTGAGCCATTATTTTATTATCACCATCCTCTTTATTGATGATAATGACATCAGCTACTTCCATGATGCCCTTTTTAATGCCCTGGAGTTCATCACCTGCACCGGGAATTTGCACTAAGCAAAAAAAATCAACCAGATCAATCATTTCAATTTCAGATTGCCCGACACCGACCGTCTCAATAAAGACGACATCAAAACCCGCCGCATCGAAAAGAAACGTCAGCTCTCGGGTTCTTCGGCTAGCGCCTCCTAAGTGCCCCCCCGAAGGAACGGGACGAATAAAGGCGTTATATTCTCTAAGCAACCGAGTCATTCGGGTTTTATCGCCAAGAATGCTCCCCCCACTAATAAAGCTACTGGGATCAATAGCAATAATCGCTACTTTTAGACCTCTATTGATTAAATGCATCCCCAAGGCTTCTAATAAGGTACTTTTGCCAGAACCCGGCACACCGGTAATGCCAATCCGTTTGGCTTTACCTACCAGCGGCATGATCTTATCCAAAATTTCATCAGCCAGTTGATAATGCTTGGAGTGTGTGCTTTCAATGATAGTCATTGCTCTGGCCAGCAGGGCGCGATTACCCTTTAAAATCTCTTCGACTATATCATCGGCGCTCATCGCATTCATCATGCTTGATTTAATAACTCCATCGCTTCACGGACACACTTAATCATCTGGGTTCCTGGCCCGTAGATCTTGGCTACACCGCGTTCAAACAAATAATCATAATCCTGTGGAGGAATAACCCCCCCTACGATAACTTTAATATCCCCGCGTCCATAGTCGTGCAATTGTTTAATCAACGCTGGCACCAAGGTCTTGTGTCCCGCTGCAAGCGAGGATGCTCCCACAAAATGCACATCATTTTCTACCGCCAACTTGGCAATTTCTTCGGGCGTAGAAAACATCGGACTTAAGTCCACATCAAAGCCAAAATCGGAATAAGCACTCGCAATCACTTTCGCGCCTCGATCATGACCATCCTGCCCCATCTTGGCAATCAGAATCCGCGGGCGACGACCTTCATTTTCGGCATAGTCATCAACCAGCTTTTTAATGTCATCAAACTCACGTGCCCCTTTTTCGCTATCATGATACTCTCTGGAAATAACCCCGGTTACACACTCACTCGGTACCAGATAACGCCCAAATACCGCTTCCATCGCGTCAGAAATCTCGCCTAACGTCGCTCGAACGCGGGCGGCATCAATGGCGGCTGCCAACAAGTTATCCCCGTCTTTAGCAACCGTTTGAATGTTTGCCAACGCCGCTTCAACTTTAGCGTTGTCACGGTTTAACTTAATCCTTTTCAAGTTGGCAACTTGTTCCTCGCGCACCGCTTGATTGTCGATGTCCATGACCTCAACTGCGTCTTCTTTTTGCAAAGCGTACTTATTAACCCCGACAATCACACGCTTGCCTTGGTCAATCAGTGATTGCGTTTCGGCTGCCGCCTCTTCAATCATCCGCTTGGGAATACCCAATTCAATCGCTCTAGCCATACCGCCTGCTTCATCGATTTGGGCAATAATTTTACGCGCTTCCTGAACAATAGTATCCGTCAGTGCTTCAACATAATAAGAGCCTGCCAAGGGGTCTACGGTATTACAAATCTCAGACTCTTCTTGCAGAATAATCTGGGTATTACGGGCAATCCGGGCAGAAAACTCCGTAGGCAAGCCCAGTGCTTCGTCATAAGCATTGGTGTGTAACGATTGCGTACCACCTAAAGTGGCAGACAAGGCTTCGATAGTCGTTCTAATAATATTATTATAGGGATCTTGCTCAGTTAAACTCCAACCCGACGTTTGGCTATGGGTTCGAAGGGCTTTAGATTGCTCATTGCCCCCTAATTGCCCCACCGCATCACTCCATAGATAACGGGCAGCTCGCAACATAGCCACATTCATAAACAGATTCATGCCAATACCAAAAAAGAATGACAAACGAGGCGCAAAATCATCAATTTTAAGACCGGCATTGAGTGCCGCTTTGATATATTCAATGCCATCAGCTATCGTAAAGGCGACTTGCTGAACACAGTTAGCCCCTGCTTCTCCCATGTGATAACCACTGATACTAATGGTATTGTAGCGGGGCATATTATTTGAACAATATTCAATAATATCAGAAATAATACGCATAGAAGGCTTGGGCGGATAAATATAGGTATTACGACACAGATATTCTTTTAAAATATCGTTCTGAATCGTACCCGTCAACAAATCCTGACTCACGCCCTGCTCTTCTGCAGCCACAATATAAAAAGCCAGAACCGGGATAACCGCACCGTTCATAGTCATTGAAACAGACATTTGCTCCAGAGGAATCTGATCAAATAACACTTTCATATCTTCGACACTATCAACGGCCACACCCGCTTTACCAACATCCCCTTCTACCCGTGGATTATCAGAATCATACCCCCGATGAGTTGCCAGATCGAACGCAACCGAAAGCCCTTTTTGACCCGCTGCCAAATTCTTTCTATAAAACGCATTGGATTCTTTAGCAGTTGAGAAACCAGCATATTGTCTGATAGTCCAGGGTCTGGCCGTATACATAGTGGCTTTAGGGCCACGAACAAACGGCGAAATACCCGGTAATGAGTCGATAGTCTCTAGATTTTTAGTATCTTCAGCCGTATAAAGCGCCTTGATATCAATCCCTTCCAGTGTCTTGGAAACCAAATCATCTACTGTCTTACCCATTCTCTTTACTTCAGAATTGGCTAATTTTTTCCACTGATCTAATTCCCCATCCATCTTATGTACCCCATTAAAAAGCGTCAATTTACCTAAAATATATAGCAATGCTTAAGAAAGATAGCATATTTACCGATGTATAAACAGCAACGCCTATCTTTCACCGACCTAATTTTTGCCTATCATTAACCAGGTTGAGTGTAGAATATACATTACATGAATCACCTATCATTGTCATTATGAAACAAGTTGAACTTCTTTCCCCAGCGGGAACCATTAAAAATATGCGCTATGCCTTTGCCTACGGTGCAGATGCTGTCTATGCAGGGCAGCCCAGGTATAGCCTCCGAGTCCGTAATAATGACTTTCTTGCAGACAATCTGGCCAAAGGCATCAATGAAGCCCATGAGCAAGGTAAAAAGTTTTTTTTAGCCACCAACGTCATCCCTCATAACGCTAAAGTTAAAACCTTTATGGCTGATCTTGCGCCGATTATCGCCATGCAACCGGATGCCTTAATCATGGCCGATCCGGGTCTTATTATGATGACCCGAGAAGCATGGCCTGATATGCCGGTTCATTTATCAGTACAAGCCAATACCGTCAACTATGCAACTGTTAAGTTCTGGCAACGTGTTGGAGTTAAACGTATTATTTTATCAAGAGAACTGTCTCTGGATGAAATCCAGGAAATTCGCCAACAATGCCCGGATATGGAATTAGAGGTTTTTGTCCACGGTGCCCTATGTATCGCCTATTCAGGTCGCTGTTTACTGTCTGGCTATTTTAATCATCGAGATCCGAATCAAGGCACCTGTACGAACTCCTGTCGCTGGAAATATGATACGCTGCCTGCCATAGAAAATGCCGAAGGTGATTTGATACCTCAAGGCGAAATACTGTCTATGGCGGATATTAGTACCGCCAGTTGTGGCGGCGCAGAACGACACCCCTTAGCTGATGAAGTCTATTTTCTTGAAGAAGAAGGTCGCAAAGGTGAACTACTGCCCATCATGGAAGATGAAAATGGCACTTATATCATGAACTCCAAAGATTTACGGGCGATAGAACACGTGCAACGCTTAGTCGATATCGGCATTGATAGCCTTAAAATTGAAGGCCGTACTAAATCACACTATTATGTAGCCAGAACCGCGCAAACCTATCGACAAGCCATTGACGATGCCGTCAATGGTCGAGCCTTTCAACCTGAGTTAATTGGCGTTTTAGAAAACCTGGCTAATCGTGGCTATACTGATGGCTTTTATCAGCGCCATCATACCCATGAGCAGCAAAACTATATCACCGGTTACTCAAAAAGCCACCAACAACAGTTTTGTGGCGAAATCAGAAGCTATGATCCAGAAACTGGTCTAGCGACTATTGATGTTAAAAATAAATTCTCAGTCGGTGATACACTAGAACTGATTCTACCTGAAGGCAATCAAGACATCGTGGTAGAACGAATGGAAAACAAATACGGTCAAGCCATGCACGAGGCCTCAGGGGGTGGTTATGAAGTTAACATACCGTTGCCAAAAACACAAAGCGCCTACGGCTTGTTATCGCGTTATACTGAAGCAAAATAACTGAGAACCCTTTTATGACGTTCACCACTGCTCATCTTTGTGATATCCACTCAAAAGAAAATTATTTCCAGATTGCCGAATCTCTGTTTATCACTTATGGCGCTAACACGGTTTTTTCAGGACAAATCACTACCCTGAAAACCTTTGAAGATAACGTATTAGTCAAAACAGTATTAGAAGAAAAAGTTCAAAACAGAGTCTTGGTTATTGATGGGGGCGGCTCACACCGCTGCGCCTTAATCGACTATCAACTAGCAACGCTTGCCCTTGATAATGGCTGGCAAGGGATTGTTGTGTATGGCTGCATAAGAGATTCTGCGCTCATCAACACACTACCGATTGGCATTAGAGCTCTACATACACACCCGCTAAAGAGCCACAAAAAAGATCATGGCGATCGCGACTTACTGGTCAGCTTTGCCGGTGTCAATTTTAAAAAAGATAATTTTTTGTATGCTGATATGGATGGAATTATCGTATCAGAAACAATGTTGAGTTAGAATAATAACAAATTAACCCAGTATAGAAGTCAAGATATGCAAATCGTACTCGCTAACCCTCGTGGATTTTGTGCCGGTGTAGACCGTGCCATTGAAATTGTTGACCAAGCCATTGAAACCTTTGGCGCACCTATTTATGTTCGCCATGAAGTTGTTCATAACCGCACTGTTGTTAATGGCCTTAAAGAAAAAGGTGCCATTTTCATTGAAAAACTTACTGATGTACCCGTGGGATCGTATTTGATTTTTAGTGCTCACGGTGTTTCGAAACAGGTTCAACAAGAAGCTAAAGACCGAAACCTGACTGTTTTTGATGCAACCTGCCCTTTAGTGACTAAAGTACACATCCAGGTAGCCAAGCATGCTAAATCAGACCGAGAAGTGATTCTCATTGGTCACGCGGGACATCCTGAAGTTGAAGGCACCATGGGACAATATGAAAAATGTACCGAAAATGGCGGTATTTACTTAGTTGAAACCCCGGAAGACGTCAAAAAACTAGTTGTTAATAATCCAGAAAACCTAGCTTATGTGACCCAGACTACCCTTTCAATGACCGATACCAAAATCATGGTTGATGCCTTGAGAGCACGGTTTTCATCTATTCAGGAACAGAAAAAAGATGATATCTGTTACGCGACACAAAACCGTCAGGATGCGATCTATGAACTGGCTAAAACAGCAGAAGTCATTCTGGTTGTGGGTTCCATTAACAGCTCTAACTCCAATCGCTTAAGAGAAATTGCCGAGCAATTAGGCAAAGTGGCCTATTTAATTGACACAGCGAGTGATATGCAACAAAGTTGGTTTAATGGCATTAATAGCGTCGGTGTAACTGCAGGTGCTTCGGCTCCAGAAGTCCTTGTTCAAGAAGTAATTAACCAACTAAAAGAATGGGGTGGTGATGCGGCTATTGAAATCCAGGGTATCGAAGAAAAAGTAGTCTTTTCGTTACCTAGAGGCTTAAAGAAAGAAAAAGAACTGAGTGCCCACTGAAATCGAAAGCATTCGCCTAGATAAATGGCTCTGGACTGCGCGTTTTTTTAAAACGCGCAAACTGGCTGCTGATGCCGTCTCTGGCGGAAAAGTACATGTCAACAAACAGCGTACCAAACCAGGCAAAGAAGTGAGACCCGGTATGTCGCTTACCATTAACAAAGAGGGTCTAAGCTGGGACATCTTAATTATTGAGTTAGCTAAACAAAGAAAGCCTGCCAAAGAAGCTGTTTTGCTTTATGAAGAAACCCCAGAAAGTCATGAGAAACGCCAAAAGCAGCTCATCGCACAGCGTGAGCAACGCGAACTATTTCCTATCAGTGGACAAGATCATAAGCCCAATAAAAAAGAACGTCGCTTGATACACCGCTTTAAACAAGTCTAAACGCAGTGACACAAACAGGACTACAAACACGTGGGTGGTTTAGGTAAGCCGGCCAATTTACAGGCGTATTTCAAAGGCCCCTCAGGGAACAACTTATGTAAATACCGGCTGTTACCTTTTTCTTCACCAAACTCTTTTGCAATCGCTTTAGTAAAGACACGGGCATTGGGCAAATGCTTAAACTGCAAATAATAATGCCTTATAAATAAAATAATTTCCCAATGCGCTTCTGTTAAAGTAATCTGATTAAGTGCCGCCAACTGAACAGCAACTGCTTCATTCCACTCGGCGGTCTTTACCAAAAAGCCTTGATCCGTTGTTTCTAACTGACGAGAATCAACCATTAAGACCATGACTGAATCACCGGATTTTTAACCGTCAACGCGACCAACCCGGCATAATCAATGACCTCAATGCCCGTTACCAACTCAGAAACGGCTATACCTCTCACTTCAAGGTCATCCGCTAAAACATACAGCCGATTTTGCTCAAGACACTGCATTAAACGAGTACACAAACTACCTTTCGCCAAAATACGCAACACCGCATTTTCAAGAAACACCACATCGTCACCCGAAACAATCCGCTCCAATAAAGCCAGTTCAATAGGTGATTGAAAAATAAGATGTAGCATACTAATAACTATCGGTTAGTTTAAGTCCAACAATCCCCACAATCACCAAACCAATCGACACCAACCGCATCCAGTCCATGGACTCCTTAAACAGAAAAATGCCTAAAATGGCAACACCCACAGCGCCCATGCCTGTCCATACCGCGTACGCTGTTCCCAATGGCAAGGTTTTAATCGCCCACATCAACAAGCCAAAACTCCCTATTCCAGATAGCGCAGTAATGACACTAGGCCAAAGCTTGGTAAAGCCTTCGTTATATTTAAGGCTTAAAGCAAAAATTATTTCTACGAAACCCGCAGAAAATAAAACGACCCACGCCATCATCATCCCCTTACTTTGAACATAAAATCTTGGTATTCTACAATACTCTCAGCAATGCCTGTATCTCATCTTAAAATCATCTGTCAATGAATAGCTCTTCAACCGCAACACGCCGAAACATACTCACCGTCAGTCAGTTGAATCGTAGCACCAGTCAATTACTGGCTGAACATTTTCTCAGTGTATTGGTAGAAGGGGAAATATCAAATCTAAGCACGCCCTCCTCGGGGCATCTGTATTTTTCTTTAAAAGATGCCCATGCACAAGTCCGCTGTGCGATGTTTAAAACCCAACAGCGTAAACTAGGCTTTAAACCAGAAAATGGCAAACAGGTGCTTATTAAAGCACAAGTGAGTCTTTATGAACCCCGAGGTGATTTTCAACTGATTGTAGAACACCTTGAAGAAGCCGGTGATGGTGCTTTACGCAGAGCATTCGAAGCCTTAAAACTCAAATTATCAGAAGAAGGTTTATTTAATCCAGTCCATAAAAAAGCTATTCCAACACTACCGGGCACAATAGGTATTATTACCTCACCGACAGGCGCTGCCATTAAAGACATTCTGACCGTATTAAAAAGACGGTTTCCTGCGATACCTGTCATCATTTATCCGGTTGCTGTACAAGGAAGTAATGCTAAATATGAAATCACCCAAGCCATTACCCTAGCCAATGAGCATGAATACTGTGATGTTATTATTTTAGGACGTGGTGGAGGCTCACTGGAAGATCTCTGGGCCTTTAATGAAGAAATAGTCGCCCGAGCTATCTTTGCCAGTACCATTCCTATTATTTCTGCCGTTGGCCATGAGACCGATATCACCATTGCGGATTATGTAGCCGATTATCGAGCCGCCACGCCTTCAGTAGCGGCAGAACAGGCCAGTCCTGACCAACAAGAATGGCTGAATCGCTTCGTACAGCTAGAAGGCTATTTTTATCAACAATTGCAACGCAAGCTAACCCAAAAACAACAAGCCTTGACTTGGCTTAGCAAACGCCTGCAACAACAGCATCCGGGTCAAAAGTTACTTAGAAACGCACAACGCCTGGATGATCTTGAAATAAGACTTAAACAAGCCATGTCCACCCGCTTACAACGCAATCAAAGCCTGATTGAAGCAAAGACCGCCCAATTATGGCAACACAATCCCCGTATTAAGCTCAATCAATATCAACAGAAACAAGACTATTTATACCAACGACTACTCACAGTGATGCAGCACAAATTAGCAACGCTCAAGCAAAACCTGTCCAACCATAGCCAAACCTTACATGCCGTCAGTCCACTAGCAACACTGAATCGGGGCTATGCCTTAGTTATAAAACAACCTTCAGGACAAATCATTCGTTCTACAGAGCAATTAAAACCGGATGACATTATTGAAACACAGTTGGCTGAGGGGCGCTTTACCAGCCAAGTGCAGCGCTTAAATTAAGCTACCGTTATTATTTTCTCCAAAACTCAGGAATGAATAAAATAACAATAGAAAAAATTTGCACACGCCCAAGCAACATGGCAAAGGTACAAATAGCTTTTTGAATATCGCTTAAATGCGCATAAGTCGCCGTAGGCCCTACTTCATTTAAACCGGGGCCCGCATTATTAAAACAGGTAATCACCGCAGAAAAAGCACTCAGAAAATCAAGACCCGTTAAAAGCAGCGCAAAGGTCAAGATAACCACGCTAATAAAATAGAGAAAAATGAAACCCGTCACTGAGTTAACAATTTTATTACTAACAATCGTATCACCAATTTTTAACGGTCTAATCGCATAAGGATGAATAAACTTAAACATCTCCAATCGCGCCTGCTTCATTAAGATAATGGTGCGAATCATCCGAATACCCCCACCTGTAGAACCAGAAGAGGCTGACATACAACTTAAAAACAACATCCACATGGGCACAAAAATCGGCCACAAATTAAAGTTCTGGTTAGTAAAGCCGCTATCTGTTGCCAGACTGACTAGATTAAACGAGGCATAACGTAATGCGGTTAAAAAGTCTGGATAAGTCCCGGCATCCCACAAAACAAACGCAGCAAAAAGGCAACTGACCAACATTAATGTCAAAAAAGCCCGCACCTCTCTATCATAAAGATAAGGTCGCAATGATTGCTTTTTAATAGCCACAAAATGAGTTGCGAAATTAATCGCTGCCAACAACTGAAAGACGATCAATACGATCTCAATAGGCAAAGAATTAAAAAAGGCAATGCTACTGTCGTGCGTGGAAACGCCTCCTAGACTCATGGCTGAAAACGCATGGCAAATCGCATCAAACCAGCCCATGCCGGCCCAACGTAACGCGATCATACAAACCAGGGTAAGACCGGCATAAACCAGCCATAAGGCTTTTGCCGTTTGAGCAATACGAGGCGGTAAATCCGATTCTTTAACCGATCCCGGGGTTTCTGCCTTATATAATTGCATACCCCCAATACCCAAAATAGGTAAAATAGCGACTGCGAAGATAATAATGCCCATCCCCGCAATCCAATTCAACTCGCAACGCCATAAGTTAATCGACATCGGTAAGTTATCAATACCACTCAGAATAGTGGCACCTGATGTAGTCAGTCCCGACACTGTCTCGAAGTAAGCATCAACAAAACTCAGTGACGGCATATAATTCAGTAGAGGCACTGTACACAGCACTGGGGTTAACGACCAAGTAATAGCCACTAGCAAAAAACCCGCTTGCCGCGACACCTTCTTCGGCACCCATAGGGTAGGAAAAAACAAACACGAACCTGTTAGCAGGGTAACCAACGTACCATTTAAAAAAGCCGTAGTCGCCCCATCGCCTGTTAGTTGCGATGTCAGTAGACACGTACTCATCAACGCACTAAAACACAAAGTAACTAAACCAAAAATATGGGCAATCGTAAGAATGACATTCATAAGGAAATCAAGATCCAATAGATTGAAGCAAGTTATCGACCGAAGCTCCAGAGCGTCTCATCAGATACGTTGAAATGTTTGTTCGATATTAATCACCAGTTTTTTATCCATGGCAAACATAACCACATGATCATTTTCGGCAAATACCGTGTCGTGATGAATCGGAACCACCTGGCTATTACGAATCAAAGCCCCCATCACAATACCGGCAGGAAAATTAATGCTATCAACACGACGACCGACCACAGAATCCTCGTCATTATTGGCATGAGCAACCGCTTCAATCGCTTCAGCAGCGCCTCCACACAGTGACGTCACTTGAGCTACGTCTCCACGACGCACATGTTTCAAAATAGCCCCCAAGGTTGCCTGATTAGGTAATACAGTGACATCAATACCCGTACCGGGCAATAATTTGGTGTATGAATTTTGATTCAATAAACAAATGGTCTTTCTTGCCCCTAAACTTTTTGCCAAGGAAGCAGAAATGATATTAACACCGTCATTATCCGTAATCGCACAAAATAAATCGGCACTCTCAATAGACTCGTCCAGTAACAAACCTTCATCCGTGCAGTCGCCTAAAAGAACAACCGTATTACGTAAATCATCGGCAATTTTATGCGCCCGGAGAGAGTTTTTCTCGATGATCTTTACTTGATGATTATTTTCCAAGGCTAATGCTAATCGCTTACCGATATGCCCCCCTCCCGCAATAATAATACGTTTTAAGGGAGCTTCCAATTTATCTAAATCTTTTAATACCCGTTTAACCTCTTCACTTGGGGCAACAATAAAAACCTCGTCATCGGTTTCTATGATAATGTCACCCGTTACACAAATCGGTTTACCATTCCTAAAAATCGCTACCACTCGCGTTTTACCATCAGACAAACGTTCTTTCAGTGATCTAATTTTCTTGCCTGTTAAAAAGCCGTTAGCCACCACTTTAACGGAGAATAGTCTAACCAATCCACCAGCAAACTCAGAAACATGTAACGCCCCCGGAAACTCAACCAAGTTCCGAATAGACTCCATCACAATGTGTTCAGGGCTAATCACAATATCAATGGGAAGACCTTCTAGGCCAAATAACTGAGGCGTCTTTAAATAATCAATGGCTCTAACTCGGGCAATCGTTTTCGGACGATTGTGCAAGGCATTAATAATCAGACAAGCCAACATATTCGTTTCATCACTGTCGGTAACGGCAATCACTATATCTGTGTTATGTATCCCTGCCTGTTCTAAAACACTGGGATGAGCCGCATTACCTGTGACAGTAGCAATATCAAAACGATCTTTTAAGGCATCCAACAATTCCTGTCTAAAATCTACAACAACAATATCGTTCTCTTCACTCGCAAAAGCCTCAGCCACTGACGAACCCGTGACACCCGCTCCAAGAATAAGTATTTTCATTTACACCATACCGAAATAAACAGTACCAGCCTGTCAAAACATTGACGATCAAAGGGGCATTTTACCTGAATAACGCATATTTAAAACGTATTAAAGTAGATTATTTCGCACTATCGACAAGCAAAGCTATAATATAAGGCTCAAAGTTATATAATAGACGATCAAATTAACTCCGTCAGTGAGTACACAGTGGATATTAAAACCTATATGCAGGGGCTTGGACTGAGCGCCAAAAATGCAGGAAGAGAAATTAGCCGGGCTGACTCTGGCAAAAAAAACCAGGTCTTATTAAAAATTGCCGATATTATTGAAAAGCATCAAGACCGATTGATTTCAGAGAATCAAAAAGACTTAGAGGCAGGCCGACAAAATGGTCTGGATGCTGCCTCATTAGACAGACTGGCTATTACCCCTAAAGGAGTTCAAGCCATGGTTGAAGGCTTAAAACAAGTCGCTGCTCTCCCCGATCCAGTCGGTGAAATCAGTGACTTAAATTATCGCCCCAGCGGTATTCAAGTCGGACAAATGCGTGTACCTTTAGGTGTTATCGGGATTATTTATGAATCCAGACCCAATGTTACTGTTGATGCTGCGGCCTTATGCCTTAAATCGGGCAATGCCTGTATCTTAAGAGGTGGTTCTGAAGCCATTTATTCTAATCAGGCTATTGCCGCTTGCATTACTGAAGGCTTAGAGACTGTTGGTTTACCCGTTGAAACTGTTCAAATTGTAGCCACTTCTGATCGTGATGCGGTGGGAGAACTGATTACCATGAAGCAATACGTTGATGTGATTGTGCCCCGTGGTGGTAAAAGTCTGATTGCCCGTATTTCTGCAGACGCCACTATTCCAGTTATTAAACATCTGGATGGTATTTGTCATGTGTATATTGATGACAAAGCCGATATAAACAAGGCCATTAACATTGCCATCAATGCTAAAACCCATCGTTACGGCGTTTGCAATGCCATGGAGACTTTATTAGTTGCTGAGGGTATTGCCGCGAAGATATTACCTCTATTGGCAGATATCTATTTAGAAAAAGGCGTAGAGTTACGTGGCTGCCTAAAAACAGGCTCTCTAATCCCTCACTGTTTAAGAGCCACCGAAGAAGACTGGCACACTGAATATTTAGCCCCTATCTTATCCATTAAAGTCGTACACGATATGGATGAAGCCATAGCACACATTGGCAAGTATAGTTCTAGCCATACCGAAGCCATTGTCACTGAAGACTACACGCGAGCCAGACGCTTTTTACGTGAAGTCGATTCCAGCTCAGTTATGGTTAATGCCTCCACCCGTTTCGCCGATGGCTTTGAATATGGATTGGGAGCAGAAATTGGTATCAGTACCGATAAACTACATGCACGTGGCCCGGTCGGTTTAAAAGGCCTAACGTCATTAAAGTTTATTGTGCTGGGTGATGGTCATATCCGACAATAAATGATTGGCATATTAGGGGGGACATTTGATCCGATTCATTACGGTCATTTACGTTCTGCACTTGAAGTTAAAGACATTTTTGGCCTGACAGAAATTCGCTTGATTCCCAGTGCGCAACCACCCCATCGTCAACAGCCGATAGCTAGTGTTCTGATGCGTTTAGACATGCTAAAACTGGCCATTGAAAATCAGCCGGACTTTGTAGCGGATGATCGTGAAATAAAGCGGATAGGCCCGTCTTATATGGTTGACACGCTTAAATCGTTACGGGATGAATTTCCAGAGACGCCCTTGCTTTTATTTATTGGCACCGATGCCTTCAATCAGTTAAAAACCTGGCATCAATGGTCATCATTATTTAATTTTGCACATATTGTGGTTATGACTAGACCCGGCTTCAGGCCACAACCACTGGATGATTGCTTTATTGAACGGCACACGGATAAGGTAACTGAATTGGCACATAAGCCAGCAGGTAAGTTATACTTTCACCAAGTCAGTCAACTGGATATTTCGGCAACCGCTATCAGAAACATGATTGCAGAACACCAAAATCCGGGGTTTTTACTCCCTGATACCGTTATTGCCTACATTAGGCAGCATCAGCTTTACCTGAGACAGTAGTCTCATTATTACCTTAGGAATTTTAATGCAAGTAGAAGATTTATTGAAAGTTGTCCAGGATGTTTTGGACGAACGCAAAGGACACAATATTACCACACTGGATGTGCGTGGCAAAACCAGCTTTACCGATTATATGGTCGTGGTCACAGGTACTTCAGACCGTCACTTAAAATCACTCTGTGATTACGTTGTAGAAAAACTGAGAGAATACAGCATCAAACCCCTGGGTATTGAAGGCGACTTAGGTTCAGACTGGGTACTTTTAGATTTAGGCGATGTGATTGTTCATGCCATGACAGCACAGGCACGCGGTTTTTATCAACTCGAAAAATTGTGGTCTGTTGACGGCGCAAGCACTGAAGTAGAAGTGACTTCAGCGTAAGTCAAGATTAGATACACCCTTAGGTAACTCGCAATCAATAAAATATCCTCTGAATGTTCTGGACGACAACACATTCTATAGGGGTGATTTGGCATCCTTCATAGCGGCCTAAAAGTAGTTGACACTTTTGATGTCAATAAAAAATTAACAACAAGCTACCGTAGCCATTAAAAAACGGCCAGTGAC
>Ga0209697_10002788_pt1 | contig 24525 bp, 19 predicted proteins | sample AliMusrvi5mmetaG_FD_184115 | JGI IMG/M metagenome (GOLD analysis project Ga0209697, IMG submission 184115) | Freshwater lake bacterial and archeal communities from Alinen Mustajarvi, Finland, to study Microbial Dark Matter (Phase II) - Alinen... | ecosystem: Environmental > Aquatic > Freshwater...
GGATATAAACCTTCATTGTACAATGAACTGAAGGTTTGTGTTCATTTGTACATCGAAAGAAACCCGTTTTCATGACTTTATAAAGCCAAGAATTGCATAAAGTGTAAACCGGTAAATGAAGGATGCCAAATAATGCGACTGAATATTTCAAACCCGCTGTATATCAGTTTTTTTCCGGGTGATACTGATAAAAATTTTGAACAAGATTACCAAATCTGGGGCAAATTATCTCAACAATCCTTGCTCAGTCTCGTTAAATATTCGCAATACTCTTCATCAATTTCAGTTGATGAGATTTGATTGATTTTTGCTGTTAAATCTAAAATTATTTAACGAGCTATTAGTCATTAAAAAACTTTGATTTCTATGATATTTGGATAAATCTCCGTATTTTTCTTTACCAAAAATCATATAAAACTTTACCAAAAATCGCGAATGTTTACATTTATATGCACAAATGACCCTTGATAATTGCCATTCAGAAATCGACTGGGGTGTTTCTGTAGGACATGAGGATATTGAATGGTAAACGTTAGTGGTTACTCAGGCATAGACGGTGTGACCAAAGCGAATCATGGTTAATCTGTTCTAACTTTACGAAAGAGTTCTAAGGTTAAAACTAAATGTAAATGTACTCATCGTATTATCATAGATCACAGCACACTCAATAGCTTGTCGTCAGACATACAATAGCTTATTGCCGAGCATACAACACTAAGCGCCACCACACATAATACGTCCTTTGAACCCATCGAATACAGGCGAGCCAAGCAGGGTTGTGGGATACGTTTTTTTTAGCACTCTTTGGAACAAGTCATGGGTACTGTCCTCTAAGCTCATGTATGAGATACTGAAACAGCACATACGTGTTGATTAACGGACATGAGTGCGCTCTCTTTAAGTATTGAGTGTGCTATCTCTAAGTATTAAGTGTCCTCTTTTCATGTATTGGGTGTACTACCCCTTGGGTATTGAGTGTGCTGTCTTCAAGTATTTTATGTGTTGCGCAAGGGATAGGGGTGTTCTCTCTGTCACTAATGGATGCTTTTTAAGGCATTATTTTGCATTATGGGAAGACAGGGGCAGTGTAAACTTAAAATCGATGGGTGTAGAATGCAGAGAACCCCTCAACCTAACTCATCCAGATGACGTTTTATGTTATGATGAGCCTGGTCTTTAACCCCTTCCTTCGCTATTTATGATCAGTAAATACTTCAATCCTTACACGGACTTCGGCTTTAAAAAACTCTTTGGTGAAGAAGCCAGTAAGGATTTGTTAATTGATTTTCTAAACCAGTTACTACCGCCACAGCATCAAATAGCCCAACTCAACTTTAAAAACCCGGAGAACCTGCCCGATACGATCGATGAAAGAAGGTCTATTTTTGATATTTACTGCGAGAGCGTCACCGGTGAGCGCTTTATCGTCGAAATGCAAAAGGCTAAGATCCACTTCTTTAAAGAACGGTCGTTGTTTTACTCTACTTTTCCTATTCGGGAACAAAGTCACCAAGGGCTTTGGGACTTTCATCTATTACCGGTCTACTTTATCGCTATTTTAGACTTTAAATATGACGAGAAAGAAGACGAACGTAAATTCCGCCGTGATGTCTGTTTAAAAGATCAAGACGGCGATGTCTTCTATGACAAACTGCACTTTAAGTTTTTACAAATGCCCTTGTTTAATAAACAGGAACACGAGTTAGAAACCCATTTTGACAAGTGGGTGTATTTCTTAAAGCATCTGGAAGACTTTGACCATATCCCGACCATTTTAAATGAACCCATTTTTACCAAAGGCTTTGAAATTGCCAGTGTTGCGCATCTCAATGCCGACCAATACGATGCCTATATCAAGAGTGTGTTGTCTTATAACGAAGCTAAAGCGGTGTTAGATACGGCATATCAAGACGGTAAGCTTGAGGGTAAGCTTGAGGGTAAGGCTGAAGGATTAATTGAGGGTAAGCTTGAAGGTCAGTTAGACGAAAAGTTCGAAGTGGCGAAATCAATGTTAAACAAAGGCTTTGACATTAGCCTGATAGCTGACATCACAAAGCTCTCTGAGCAAGACATTAAGGCGCTGCCTTCATGATACGGTTGGCTTAATAGGCAGGCGCACGGCTCAATGGCACACGCACGTAGGGATAGGTCGCGACGTCCCTACGGTTAATGCTTTTAAGCGTTCGAGTTCTGCATCTTTTTCCTTCATTAAGTTGTAAAGCTGCTTCTTTATCTTTTAAGGCTAGGATATAAAATAGCCTGGGGGGAGTATGATGTACCTAAACCGCTAAGCAAGCCCCCAATACGACGAAACACCTCTGAAAACATGTCTTTCGTCAGGCGCTTTGTTTGAACGTTGTAACGACTGGTATGATAAGAATCTACTAATATTTGACCCGTTGGTAGATAATGAACCGCATTATGTGAAAAAGGCGCACTACTCGCCTTTAAGTTATACGCTTTTAACACAGCCTGATGGGCAACCGTGCCCAAGGCTAAAATAACAGCATCATGGGCTAAGGTATTTAACTCCGCCGCCAGAAATTGAGTACACTGGTTTATCTCTTCCCCAGTCGGTTTATTTTGTGGTGGCAGACATTTAACAGCATTTGTAATTCGACAACCCTTAAGTTCTAAACCATCGTCTAATGATTCAGACTTTAATTGATTACTGTAACCAAATTCATACAAGGCTTCATACAGCAACAAGCCCGCGTAATCTAACGTAAAAGGTCGACCCGTTGCATTAGCCCCATGTAAACCAGGTGCTAAACCGACAATCAACAAGCGAGGATTTTTATCTCCAAAAGGCGCAACAGGCCGAGCATGATAGGCAGGATATTTTTGTTTAACCTCACATAAAAAGTCATTGAGGCGCTTACACTGACGGCACTCTTGATCAAATATTTCTTTTGAATACATAAAATTAACTATTCCCGCACGGGTTTCTTATCCAGCTTTCTTTGGAGTGTCCGCCGATGCATATTTAAGGCTCTGGCCGCAGCAGAGATATTACCGTCATGCTGCATCAATACTTTCTGTAAATGCTCCCATTCCAATCGTTTTACCGATAAGGGATTTTCACTAATCAACACCGATGAATCACCTTCATTTTTATGCAAGGCAGTCACAATCTCATCCGCGTTGGCGGGCTTGGTTAAATAATGTATTGCCCCCAGCTTTATCGCTTCAACGGCAGTAGCGATACTGGCAAACCCTGTCAGCATAACAATTTGCGTATTATCATCTAAGGAAATCAGCTTCTTTACCAACTCCAAGCCGGATTCATAACCAATACGCAAATCAATAACAGCATATTCAGGAATATGCTTTTCAGCCATAAAAAGACCATCTGCGACATTGGTAGCCATGACGACATCGTAATTTCTTTTTTCTAGCGCAGACTTTAAAACCTTGCAAAAGGTTTCATCATCATCGACCAGTAACAAGCGAGGATTATCCGTTTCCAAAATTGACATCAGTAGTCTCTGTATTTAAGAGAGGGAGTGTAATTTCAACAATAGCCCCCCCTGAATCGCTATTGTAATGTTTAATAATACCGCCTAAACGAGTAATCGTGGAGTACGTCAAAAACAAACCCACCCCCAAACCACGTTTTTTACTAACAACGGGTTGTTTACCCGCAAACTCAACAATCTCTGGTGGAAAGCCAGAACCAAAATCTCTGATCTTAATCTTAATCGTATTTAAATCCCAACTCGCATGAAACTCAATACCCAATTCAGGAGGAGACGCTTCAGCGGCATTATTTAAAATATTAATCAGTGAATGTGTTAAGGTGCGCTCAGCGATAATTTTAGCATCCGTTTCAATATGAGGATCAATAAAATAACTCAGCTTAACGCCTGATTCGTGGGTACGCCATTGCTTGATGACATCATCAATATACTCAATCAGTAACATCACACTCCCTGATTCAGCACGCACCTCCCCCGCTGATGCGGACATCACTGAAAGCGCGTCCTTACATCGATTGATTTGTTGTTGAATGATTGCCATCTTTTCGTACAACTCTGGATAACGATGACTGGGATATTCTTGACTCAACTCATGAGAAACAATCGCTATAGTACCCAAAGGTGTTCCCATATCATGAGCAGCACTGGCCGCTAGGGTACCCAAAGCAATCACCCGTTCATCTCTTAAAGCATTTTCCCGAGCCTTAGCCAGACTTCTCTCCTGCACCCTAAGCGTTCTCGCGAGTTCAACAACAAAAAAGGCAACCAGACCCGCACTGAAGACAAAACCGAACCACATTCCAAACATGTGCAGGCTAAAATAACTCTTATCACTCATAATATGAGCATGCTGCAATAAAAGATAATTTTCAGGATTAGATTGCATTAAAGCGGAATCAGGCACATGCGGCTCTATCGATGGCAAAGGCACATTAAAAGCAATTAACATGGTATACAAGGATGTGGTCATTATCACCATATACCAGGCATAGGCCTGCGGCAACATAATCGCAGTAATAATAACCGGTAACAAAAACACCCAGGTAATTGGATTTGAAGCGCCTCCTGTCAAATACAATAAAGCCGCAATAGCAAAAACATCCAGAGAGATCTGTGAGAAAATCTCCAGCTCTGTCACCGGCTCATCTACCTCCATGCGCATTGACGTGTAAATATTGGCGGCACCTGTTGCTAACACAACCAACCAAAGCTGTTGTTCGGGTAATCGTATTCCCAGACCATGTACAGATAAAATAATCAGTAATACTTCGCAACAGATCATCAAGTTTCTAAGAATATATAGCCACTTAAGGTTTTGCCGAACAGAAACTTCTGATTTTGGTGATATATGTGAAAGCATTTAATAGATAAAAATGACTAAGTTTTGAAAAAGAAAGGTTTAAAACCTGAAAATACTCGCTTTAAGGAATAGTTTTTACTGCCTTATACTCTAAATAATTGGCTGCGACAATATGTCACATTTTTATTTGTATTAACTATTGATATTATTAACCTAACTTTTAAAGCTCTGATAAAGCTTTATAGCTGAAAGTTGCGTTATATCACTCCTAAATAGCTCTAAGGCGGTTTAATTACCGCCTTTTTTTGTTTGTCAGCGTTTAAAATTACTCCCCATAATTAACGCCCAGCCCCTTCAAACCACAATACCCCATCGGCTCTTTTGCAAGATACTGCTGATGATAATCTTCTGCATAATAAAAAACACCAGCCGATCTGATTTCTGTTGTTATTAGGTTAAACCCGGCCTGAGTTAAAAGGGTTTGGTAATACTTTTCTGATTCTAATGCTTGCTCAAGCTGCGCGTCACTATTCGTATAAATTCCAGAGCGATATTGTGTGCCCACGTCATTGCCCTGGCTCATCCCTTGAGTCGGATTATGCGAAGTCCAGAATACTCTGAGCAATTCAGCGTAAGACGTCATTTCTGGGTCATAAATTACTTTCACCACTTCATTGTGTCCCGTAAATCCGGTACAGACTTCTTCATACGTCGGATTGGGCGTATAGCCACCGCTATAACCCACTGCGGTACTGACCACACCCGGTTGTTGCCAGAATCTTCGTTCAACACCCCAAAAACAGCCCATACCAAAACAGGCCTGGTGTAAATGGGTAGGAAAAGGTGGCGCAATAGGATAGCCTGTTACAAAATGATGATTAGTGATCACCATTGGAGTATCTCTACCCGGTAATGCTTTTGAAGGTTCAGGTAAAGAGCACCTAAGCTTATTTAATGTTAAAATCATAGTCTATGATATTTGGTAGCTAGTGAGTTATTATTTGTTTTCATCTTACTGTTTTTTTGGATTATAGCAACCCAACTTTTTAAAGAGGGATTAATGATAGAGCAAGATGTTTTACGCCGCTTTTTATTTGAAACACTAGGTATCCGAGGTGAGTGGGTAAAACTCAATACCAGTTGGCAAACCGCAAAGCAACATCAACAAGGCTCTGAGAATGCACAATTACTATTAGGACAAGGCTTGGCGGCTGTTGTTATGCTGTCAGCCACCATCAAGTTCAGTGGCTCAATGATACTTCAGGCTCAAGGTGATGGTGACTTTAAAGCATTGGTTGCCCAATCAACTCACGATAAAAAAATTCGGGGATTAATACGTTGCAAGGATGAAGTTGCTAACGGCTCGCTGGAATCAACCTTTGGGAAAGGTCAACTGGTATTAACTATTGAACCCGATGAGGGACAACCTTACCAAGGTATTGTACCCTTAGAAGGCGGAAATTTAGCAGCCGCTTTACAAACTTATTTTGAACAATCCGAGCAACTCAATACCCGATTATGGCTAGTTGCCAATAAAACCCATGCCGTAGGTTTACTGCTTCAGGAATTACCCTCACAAAATAGCGATACTGCTGACTGGGAACGGGTTGAGATATTAGCAAACACGATTACAGAACACGAGTTATTAGAGTGGAATTGCGAAGAACTCCTTTATAATTTATTCAATGAAGATCAAATCAGACTGTTTGATAGTGAACCCGTTCAATTTGAATGCTCTTGTGGTCGAGCAAGAATAGAAAGAACCTTACGCGCTTTGGGTGCTGAAGAACTTGAGTCTATATTGGAAGAACAAGGAAAAATTGATGTGGGCTGTGAGTTTTGTGGCGAACACTATGTCTTTGATAAAGTAGATGTCAGCATACTACTCCAGGAAGAGAGGATTGCCCGTTCAGACACGCTACACTAATACCACTCCCACAGTTAACCTACCTCCCTAACTTAATGGCATTAGCGCAACCTACTTGTTAACAGAACGGTCGAAATTTAATGCAAATTCATCGATAATGCTTAGTTTATTAACCCAAATACAGGACGTTTATACCCAGATATGAAGTTGGAAAAGATTAAACTGTCGGGCTTTAAATCATTTGTTGATTCAACAGTCATCCCCATACACGGAAATTTAACGGCTATAGTAGGCCCCAATGGTTGTGGTAAATCCAATATTATTGATGCCGTTCGTTGGGTTATGGGCGAAAGCTCGGCCAAACACTTACGCGGCGGTAATATGGCGGATGTCATCTTTAATGGTTCTTCAGGTAGAAAACCTGTTAGCACAGCGTCGGTCGAACTTATCTTTGATAACTCTGCCGGCAAATTGGGTGGCGAATATGCACAATATGATTCCATTGCTATCAAACGTCAAGTGAGTCGGGATGGTCAATCCTTATTTTTGCTCAATGGCTCACGCTGTCGACGCAAAGATATTACGGATTTATTTTTAGGCACCGGTTTAGGTTCAAGAAGCTATGCGATTATAGAACAAGGTACCATCTCACGCATGGTTGAGGCAAAACCTGATGAACTGAGAGTGCATATCGAAGAAGCAGCGGGTATTTCAAAATACAAAGAGCGTCGTAGTGAAACAGAAACCCGGATGAAACACACCCGGGAAAATCTCGAACGCCTTGATGATTTACGGGAAGAAGTTGAAAAACAACTCAAGCATTTACAAAAGCAAGCAGAGAAAGCAGAAAAATATACTGAGCTAAAAAAGCAGGAGCGTCAGTTTAGGCTCGAATTATTGGCGATGCGTTGGAATGCGTTTTATCAAACCAGCAAACAACTGGAAATTAAACTTCACGAGGTCGCTAACGAACACAACCGTTTATTTGTAGAAGTGCGGGACATTGAAAAAACGGTCGATGTAAAACGAGCTGAACATAAAACCCAACAACAGCTATTTAATGAAGCCCAAGGCGATTACTATACAATAGTCGCTGAAGTAGGTGGTTTACAGCAAGCCATTAAACATCATGAAGTCAGCTACGAAGAGACATTGCATGACATTAAACGTACCCAACTTCAAGCAGAACAATCATTGAATCAACTTGAGTCTGATTTGCAAACCCTGGATGAATTAAAGCAAACTTTATTAGAAACCGAAGAAAATCTCCAGCTTGCTGAAGAAAAACAGGCTGATGTTTTGCAACTTCAACAAGAGACCCTTCAACAAAAAGCGGCATGGCAAGTTCAATGGGAAGATTATCGTTTTTTGAGTTCTAAAAACAAAGAACAAGCTGAAGTGCATAAGACCAAAATAATTCAACTGGACAACCAGCTTCGTCAATTACAAATTCGTCAGGATAAATTACAAAACGAACAGGATGAACTAGCCTCCAGTGAATTACAAACAGACCTTGAGACCTTAGATGCTGATATTGAAATCATAGGCTTTCAACGAGACGATTTTCAGGCTCAATTAGAGCAATTGCATCACCAAATTCGGGAACAACGACTACAGATAAAGCAACTTCATGACTCCCTTCACACGCATCGTTCTGAAAGCCATAGCATCAAAGGTAAAATAACTTCATTGGAGTTATTACAACAACATGCAATGGGTAAAGATAATAAAAATTTATCTGCCTGGCTAGAATCTATGAATCTGAATAACAACCAACGCCTAGCTGAATTTTTAGACGTTGACGCTGGCTGGGATACTGCCGTTGAAACCGCATTAGGGCGTTATTTAGAAGCTATTTGTATAACTAATCCCGAATCCGTTTTTCAGGGTTTAGATAGTTTAGATAAGGAATCAGTAACACTGTTTAATGTTGAAAAAGCCACAAAAAATGACCTACCTGACAATCAAGCCACCGCCTCCTTATTACTGAATAAGGTTAAAGCCCCTTGGGATATTGGCTCCTTGTTAAGTAATATTTACTGTGCCGACAATAACGAGGCCGCCAGCACTTTAGCCGGGAAGATGAGTGCTCACGAGTCCGCTATCACGCCAGAAGGTATCTGGTTTGGCTCAAACTGGTTAAAAATAACGCACACCAAAGATAGTAAAGTGGGCATTTTGCAGCGTGAAAAAGAATTACGTTTGTTGAAAATCCGTCAAGAAGAATTGACTCAAGAAATATATAACCTTGAAGATCAACTATCCAACACTGAACTTGAATTAAAAGAGGCTGAAATTTTACGTGAATCGCTCCAGCAGCAAGACAATAAACTGGGTGCAGAACTCTCGTCAAAGAGCGCGGAATTCAGCGCCTATTCGACGCGCTGGGCGCATCAGCAACGCCGACTTGAGCAAATTGCGAATGATCTTGAAGAAATAATGCGTGAAATAAACGAAAATACAGCGATAATGGTCGAGTCCAGACATTTACAGGAAGAAGCTGAAGCGGCATTAGAGCAGCAAGAAGACATCAAGCTAAAACTTGAAGAGGCTCATCAGCGCTTACAGTCTCAACAGAACAATACCGAACAGACTGTTAATGAAGCCATGCAGCAAACCTACTCATTAAAAGCAAAAATTGACGCCTTACGTACTTCTGAAAGCTCAACTATTAAACAAATTGATCGACTCAAGAGCCAGCATCAACAGTCGATTGATTGGCTTGCCACGCTCGATAAAAAACGCCAACAAACCCTATCCCCTCTGAATGATGAAAAAGAACAACTCAAGCAACAATCTCTCGAAAAAGATAAAATAGAAGCCAAGCTAAAAACTCAACGCCAATTACAAGAATCTATCGAAGCTGAAATAACTCAATTATCAGAACAACAGACTTATACACAACGTACGTTGGAGAAACAAAAAGAGGGGCTGGATAGTATTCGCTTTGAGTTGCAAGAATGTAAAGTCCGTCAGCAAACCATTAATGAGCAACTTAAAGAAATTGATGCTAATGCTGAGCACGTTTTAAGGACTTTACCAGAGCAGGCTGAAGAATCATACTGGAAAAGTAAAGTTGACGAACTATCTAATCAAATTGAGCGTTTAGGCACTATTAACCTGACAGCCATAGAAGAATATAAAGCGCAATCAGAACGCATGAACTTTCTTAATGAACAACATGCTGACTTAATTGAGGCATTGCAAATACTGGATCAGGCGATTAGTAAAATTGATAAAGAAAGTAGGCTGCGTTTTAAAGAAACATTCGATAAAATAAACACCGGATTACAAGAAAAATTCCCAAAGTTATTCGGTGGCGGACAAGCTTATCTGGAATTAACCGAGCAAGATTTGTTAGAATCAGGTGTAAACATTATTGCTAGACCCCCTGGAAAGCGAAACAGCTCTATTCATTTGCTATCTGGAGGAGAAAAAGCATTAACAGCAGTAGCCTTAGTGTTTTCAATTTTTGAACTGAATCCAGCTCCTTTCTGCTTATTAGATGAGGTTGATGCCCCACTTGACGATGCGAATGTCGGACGGTTTTCAAAAATGGTAGAAGAGATGTCGTCATCTGTCCAGTTTTTGTACATTTCCCATAATAAAGTCACTATGGAAATTGCACAACAATTGGCCGGCGTAACGATGAAAGAACCGGGTGTGTCCCGAATGGTCGCAGTTGATATTGAAGAAGCAGTGAATCTGGCGGAAATCTAATGGATAAAGAACTATTAAGAGTTGTAATTATTGGAACGGGTCTAATAATTGTCATGGGTCTATTGGCTTGGAGTTATTTAAAAAACAGACAACTACAAGAAGGCGAAGATTATGATTTTCTGGGGATTAACAAACAGGGTAAAAGATATGCAGCGCCTGTTTCAACAGAAAACGATGATGTGGGTCCTGCCCGTACTATTAAACAGGATGAAGATTTTTATGACAGTGATGATGATCTTGAGCCATCGCCACGGTTATCCGCTCCAGCGATTATCCAGTTTAGTCTTATAGCAAACGCGGATGAAGGTTTTAATGGGCTTGATTTAGCTAATGCCTTTAGCATCGTTGGACTTGAGTATGGCAGTTTAAAAATTTATGAGCGCCTGGATGCTAAGCGATTGGTCGATTATGGGGTTGCTAGTATGTCTGGAACAGGGACTTTTCCTGAAAGAGACCTGGAATCCTTTTTTACACATGGCTTAATCTTTTTTATGCAGCCGGGTGTGCTGGATGATGCCCAAATTATTTTTGATGACTACATAGAAACCCTACAGCTTCTAGCAATAGAATTGGATGGGACTATCCTGGATCATCATAAACGTAAATTAACGGATGCGACTATTCAAGCGCTTCGTTTTAGTTTGTAAACCTAATGTTAACGGTTTAACCCCTCCCCTTTAAACCGTTAACGCTTCCCTTGCTGGTATTAATGCTTATCCCATTGAACACCGTTTATAACGACTTAATCAATAAAATAAACCAGTGGGATCATGCCTATTATGTGCTGGACAACCCCATTGTTCCTGATGCTGAATACGATCGTATTTTTAAAGAACTGCTATCGATAGAAGCCAATCACCCAGAATTAATTATTTCTGACTCACCTTCTCAGAGAGTGGGTGCAAAACCGATCGATGATTATACAAAAGTCGAACACCAAGTTCGGATGCTCTCTTTGGCTAATGCCTTCAGCCTTGAAGAGACCTATGCTTTTTTTGAAAAAGCAGCCAAAGACCTTGAGATCGATCCATCAACACTAACTATTTTTAGCGAGCCTAAACTGGATGGCTTAGCGATTACTATCCATTATGAAAACGGCCATTTAATTTATGCCGCAACACGAGGAGATGGTCAGATAGGTGAAGAGGTTACTCACACAATTAAAACCATCAAATCTATTCCGCTTAAATTAGCTACTGCAAATCCCCCAAAGCAATTGGATGTACGCGGCGAAGCGTTTATGCCCAAAGCGGCATTTGAAAAACTAAATAGCTTAGCTCTGGAAAATGAGCGTAAGACGTTTGTAAACCCCAGAAATGCAGCGGCTGGCAGTATTCGGCAAATGAATCCCAAGATTGCTGCCGAGCGGGACTTACAATTTATTCCTTACGGGATAGGAGCTTATGAAGGTGACACCCACTTTACTTTACATTCTGAAATCCTCGGCTATTTACAGCAACTAGGCTTTAGAAGAAACCCACATTGTTATACTTTTCAAGGAAGCTTTGAAAACTTTGAGAGCAATTATAAAATCATGGAAGCTGCCAGAACCCAACTTCCCATGGATATTGATGGCATAGTTTATAAAGTCGATGATTTAAACCTGCAAACACGCCTGGGTTTTATTGCCCGTTCACCAAAATGGGCAGTCGCCAGAAAGTTTCCTGCTCAAAATGACATCACCCAGTTACTCGCTGTTGATTTTCAGGTTGGGCGCACCGGTGTTTTAACCCCCGTCGCCCGTTTAACACCCGTCTTTGTCGGTGGCGTTACCGTCAGTAATGCCACCTTACACAATATGGATGAAATCGAGCGTCTGGGTCTGTGTATTGGTGACGACATAGAAATACAAAGAGCCGGAGACGTCATTCCCAAAGTAGTAAAAGTGATAACCCAAGGTATTCAAAGACTGCCTATTATCATGCCAGAACAGTGTCCCGTCTGTCAGGCACCCGTTGAACGACTGCCCGGACAAGCCGCCTTCCGTTGCACAGCAGGCTTAACCTGCCCTGCTCAAGGCGCTGAGCGTATTAAACATTACGCCTCACGCAAATTCATGAATATTAATAACCTGGGCACCAAGCTCATTGAAGTGCTCTATAATAATGGCACTCTCAAAACAATTGCCGATATTTACACACTCAGCCTTAATGATATAGCTACGTTGGACGGCCAAGGTGAGAAAAGCGCCCAAAATGTTTTAGACTCAATAGAAACATCTAAAACAACCCGACTCGCTACCTTTATCGGTGCATTAGGTATTCACGAAATTGGGGAAGAAGGCGCTAAATACCTCGCCAAATACTTCAAAACCTTAGACGCTATAACCCATGCATCGCTTGAAGATCTGCTGCAAGTTCCCGATATCGGCCCGGTTATGGCTCAAAATGTTGTGCATTTCTTTAATGATGAAAAGAACAAAGCAATAATTAAAGCGATTATGAGCGCAGGTGTTAACTGGCCAGATGAAGTTGAAGAACCCATTAATCAACAACCCTTACTTGGACAAACCTGGGTATTAACCGGCACACTAGAACAGTTAACCCGCAGTGAAGCAAAGGAATTGCTAGAGCGTTTAGGCGCCAAAGTAGCGGGGTCGGTATCAAAAAAAACCAGTTGCGTGGTTGCAGGCAAAGACGCTGGCTCTAAACTAACCAACGCCCAAGCCTTAGGAATTACAGTACTTGATGAAACTGAGTTTTTGACCCGATTTAAGGAAGATATAACTAAACCCAGTTCCTCTATTTCTTAAACAACGCGATAGACTCAACATGCCCGGTCTGAGGAAACATATCCATCACACCGGCTTTAACCAGTTGATAGCCTAGCTCATTAACAAGAATCCCGGCATCACGGGCCAATGTTGATGGATTACAGGAAACATAAACAATTTGCTCGGGCTGCCACTTTTTAAAATACTTTAAAACCTCAGAGGCCCCTGCTCTGGAAGGATCTAACATGATTTTGTTATATTTCCGGTTTGCCCAAGGCTCGTCACTGATATCTTTACTTAAGTCAGCCGCGTAAAACTCAACATTGCTAATATTGTTATAGCGAGCATTTTCTTTAGCATGATTAACCAGCGGTTGATCACCTTCAATACCCACCACGAGTCCGGCAAACTTCGCCATAGGCAAGGTAAAGTTGCCTAAGCCACAAAACAAATCCAGAACCGTATCACTTTCATTTAAATCCAGGGTTTCCAAGACCCTGTTAATCATTTGTTTGTTAATTTCGTAATTAACCTGAGTAAACATGGCAGGTCTAAACTTAAACTCAATACCTTGATCAGGTAAAGCATAGGTTGGAATGACTTCAAGCTCTCCGTCCAATGGTACAATGGTGTCCGGGCCTTTAGATTGCACACATAAACTCATGTTATGTTGCTGTCCAAAAATACGCATCTTCTCTTGATCTTCTGCAGTCTCAGGCTCAAGCACCCGAAAAGATAACACACACTGCTCATCGCCAATGGCGACTTCTATTTGCGGGATTTTGTCTCTGATAGTCAAACCCGCAATCATTTCACCCAGTGCGACCAGCTTGGTACCGACGATAGGATGCATCACCACACAACTATCGATTTCCGCTAAATAAGGATGCCGCCGTTCTCTAAAGCCAACTAAAACCCGGTTTTTCTTGGCGACATACTTAACACCCATCCGGGCTTTACGACGATAGCCCCAATGTGGACCCTCCAACGGTTGCCAGAGTTCAGGTATTTCAACCTTACCAATACGTTTAAACTGCTCGTTAAGTAATTCCTGCTTGATTCTGATTTGCGCTGCAGATTCAACATGCTGAAAACTACAGCCACCGCAAACACCGTAATGCGGACATAACGGTTCAGTCCTGTCAGCCGCTCGGCTTAACAGACTAACCACTTTTCCTTCTGCGTAATCCTTACGGCTGTCTGTATAGACAAACTCGACTTCTTCACCTGGTAAGGCTTCATCAATAAAAATGACTTTGCCTTCAACATGGGCAACACCACGACCATCATGTGCGAGAGACTCGATGATCACTTTAACGGGCGTTTCAGGTAGTTGCTTTTTTCTTGGTCTTCTTTTTGACATGCAATCTGTAATATATAGTTTTTAAAGAATGATTAAGCCGGAAATATACCCGTTGATAAATAGCGATCGCCTCGATCACAGATAATAACCACGATGATTGAATTTTCGACTTCTTCAGATAGTTTTAAGGCAGCAGCCACCGCACCGCCCGAGGAAACACCGGCAAAAATACCTTCTTCTGACGCTAATGCACGTGTGGTGTTTTCTGCGGTCAGTTGATTAATATCAATAATTCTATCAACGCGCTCAGGCTGATATATCTTAGGCAGATATTCTTTGGGCCAACGTCTGATACCAGGAATTTTAGAATCACCTTCCGGCTGAACGCCGACAATTTGAATCCCGGGATTTTGTTCTTTGAGATATCTTGAGGTACCCATAATAGTCCCGGTGGTTCCCATTGAGCTGACAAAATGAGTGACCTTGCCATGGGTATCTTCCCAAATTTCTGGCCCGGTACTTTCATAATGGGCCAGTGGATTATCAGGATTAGAGAATTGATCCAGAATGCGACCTTGTCCAGCGGCTTCCATCTCTCTGGCTAAATCAATCGCGGCCTCCATGCTACCAGAAGCAGGCGTAAGAATAATCTCAGCACCGTAGGCTTTCATTGATGCCTTACGCTCATCACTCATATTATCGGGCATGATTAAGGTCATTTTATAGCCTTTGATAGCTGCTACCATCGCCAAAGCAATCCCTGTGTTTCCGCTGGTAGCTTCTATTAAACGATCACCCGGTTTAATCTCACCTCTGGCCTCAGCGTGTTTAATCATGCTTAGTGCAGGTAAGTCTTTGACTGATCCAGCAGGGTTGTTGCCCTCCATCTTTGCCAGAATAACATTAGTCGTGTTACCCGGTAAGCGTTGTAATCTGGCTAAAGGTGCGTTACGTACAAAAGATTCAATAGTTGGGAAAGTCATGGTAGTCAATCCAGTTTAGTAAAGATAGTTTGGATTATCCCATAAAAACAAAAAAACCACACACTGCAATCCCTTCAGGATAAATCAACACAAGATAACCTAAAAATAGTCAGGTTATAAGGCTCATATTAAAATTGAGCTATTTTTGAAACTCCCATCTAGATGAGATAAATTACCAAAGCGACCATGCTGAATAATGGAGGACATAAGCCGATAACAGTAAATTAGTTACCGAATGAGCAATGACCGCATCCATCACTCTATTTCTATAGAGGCGAATCAAGCCAAACAAGAACCCTGATAGTGTCGCTGCAAGCCAGTCAGAATGGAGAATTCCAAAACCAACTGATGTAGCTAATAGTTGATAGTACCATCATTAAATTAATAATTACAACTGATTTTTGGGCATATTGCTCATGAGGCTTTAAAACGGACAGCTTGTCTTAAAGGGTCAGCACAGATAACATCGTCCTATTCGATGTTATCTGTAATCCAGGTCGAATTAACCTTCAGCTAATTTTCTATAAGCACCAGAATAATATAACAATGGCGTATTTGAACGACAGATCGATTCTTCAACTTCACCAACGATAACCCAATGAGTACCCACCAAAACCTTATTAACCACCTTGCAAGACAGAGACATCAGACTGTCATTTAAAATAGGCGCACCATTGGCACTCGCGCTCCAATTGACATTTTCAAAGCGTTGTTCCTGACTGCAACCACCGGCAAACTGATTAGATACTTCTTGCTGATCAACGGTTAATACATTCACTGCAAAATGTGCGCTTTCCTGAATACCGTCTCCGGTATCGGCTGCCTGATTAATACACACTAAAATCTGGGGTGGATTAACTGAAACACTTGAAAAGGCAGTTACGGTCATGCCTTGAACGCCAAACTTCTCGGATTGCGTGGTTACCACGGTAACACCACTTGCCCACAGTTGTAGCGCCTTCTTGAAATCATCAACACTTACGGTCATTTATTTCTCCAGTTAATTTATTTGCTTGATACAGTTACTTGCTATGGTACAACACATCCATCAGGTTGTTAAGGCTTAGGTTTTAAACTGTAAATTCGCTCTGACACAACGTAAAATGCCATAACAGTATTCACCATCAAATAAATCATAAATCGGCTTCAGTGCATTTTGCTGTTCACTGGGTAACGCTAAAATAGCCGCTTCTATGTTTTTTATTTCTTGCCCGGATAAATCTAAAACGTCATTCAATATCAATAACCCCTGTTCCAGGCCCTGAGAAAGATGAGTATAAATAGTATCTTCTTTTAATGCCCTTTTATGGGCAACCTGCTTAACTGTAAAACCTAATTTAAATAAGTCTAAGGACTCAAGCACTGTTTCCGGGATTTTACTATCACCCATCATGCCGGTAATGCCTTTAATGACAGCTAAAAAAGTCTCACCATAAAGCATCAACTTGCGCTCACCGATCCCTGACAGTAATCCCATTTGTTGCAAGTTGGCTGGTTTAGTTTCGACCATTGCCATTAATGTGGCATCATTAAAAATAATATAGGGTGGCACATCCTGATCATCAGCAATCTCTCGGCGTTTAGAGCGCAAAGCTTCCCATAGGTTCTTATTGATATCGGTTTTACTAAACGCTTTACTGACGACTTTCTTACCCAATCGACTCTTCTCAGGCTTGATATCCTTACGCAACATGAGTTGCTGTTCACCACGCAAAATAGGACGACAGGCCTCGGTAAGATGTAAAACCCCAAAATGATCAAAATTAACAGACACCAAATTACGGGCAACCAATTGTCTAAACACGGATGACCATTGCTGCTCATCCAGATCTTTACCAATACCAAACGTCGATAGTTTGTCATGGGCTGCACTGATAATGCGCTCGGTGAGTTTACCTCGCAATACATCAATCAAATAACCCACACCATAGCGCTGACCGGTACGATAAATACACGATAAAGCCTGTTGTGCCACTAAAGATCCATTCCAGGTTTCTACAGCATCCAAACAGGTGTCGCAATTATTACAAGGCTGCTCAAGCTCATCACCAAAGTATTTTAATAACCCTTGACGTCGACAATGCACCTGCTCACATAAAGCCAGCATCGCATCCAGCTTATGCAGCTCTAAACGCTTATGGGCTTCATCGGCATTAGAATCGGCCAGCATTCGTCTCAAGGTAATTACATCTTGCAGACCATAGGCCATCCAGGCATTCGCAGGTAAACCATCACGCCCTGCCCTACCGGTTTCTTGATAATACGCTTCAACACTTTTAGGCAAATCCAGATGTGCCACAAAACGCACATTAGGTTTATCAATGCCCATTCCAAAAGCAATCGTAGCAACCATAACCAACCCTTCTTCCATCAAAAATCGATGTTGATGCTGATAGCGTAAGTCATTGGTCATGCCAGCATGATAAGCCAAAGCATTAATCCCTTTTGATCTTAACCATTCCGCCGTTTCATCAACCTTTTTACGGGATAAACAATAAACAATACCCGCATCACCTGTATGTTCAGCTCTTATAAAATCGATTAATTGTTGCCGTGAATTTTGTTTCTGCACAATTCGATAACGGATATTCGGACGATCAAACCCGCTAAGATAAAGCGGCGCTTGCTCTAAGCGTAAGCGTAGAATGATTTCTTGCCGGGTTTTCTCATCCGCCGTAGCCGTTAAAGCAATCCGGGGAATACTGGGGAATTGCTCATGCAGCAAGGAGAGTTGTAAATAATCGACTCTAAAGTCATGCCCCCATTGAGACACACAATGCGCTTCATCAATTGCAAACAAGGCTATTTTAATGCGTTGAAATAAAGCTAAAGTTCGTGCTGAGGTTAATCGTTCAGGAGCTATGTATAACAAATCCAGTTCATTATTTAATAACTGCCGCTCAATGTTGCGAACCTCATCAAGGGCTAAGGTGGAGTTTAAAAACGCAGCCCGAACCCCCAGTTGAAGTAAGGCGCTGACTTGATCTTGCATTAAGGCAATCAAAGGTGAAATAACAATACCTACACCCGACCTTATTAATGCAGGAATCTGATAGCATAAGGATTTACCACCTCCGGTTGGCATTAAAACTAAGGCGTCCTGCCCTGCTAATATCGTTTCAATAGCCGCCAGTTGCTGCCCTCTAAAGCAATCATAGCCAAAAACAGCCTTCAGTATTTCGATAGGTTTAGTGTTCACTGTGTCATGCTCATACGACGATAATATTTCTTCAATCAGTTAAACCCTTTATAATGGTTCAATTATACAGGACTGCAGGGAACACACGCCGACTCTATGACGTATTTTACGAATAAGCTTTCAAAGCGACTCAATCAACTCTTAGAACATGATCGTCAACATCTACTTTGCGAGGGATTTAAAGGCATTGAAAAAGAAAGTCTACGCATCGGGCAAGATGGCCATATAGCGAAAACAGCGCACCCTAGTGCGCTGGGCTCAGCGCTCACTCATCCGACCATAACGACAGATTATTCTGAAGCCCTTATTGAATTAATTACCCCACCGTTCGCAAACATCCGCGATAGTCTGGATTACTTACAACATATTCACCAATTTGTTTATGATCACTTAAACGGCGAAATGCTTCTGGGCGCGAGTATGCCTTGTGGAATCGATGGTGATGAAAGTATTCCTATTGCAGAATATGGCTCTTCTAATATTGGCCGGATGAAACATGTCTATCGTCACGGCTTATGGCATCGCTATGGTAGAACTATGCAAGCTATTGCGGGTATTCATTTTAATTATTCTGTCCCTGAACCGCTTTGGCCCGTATTGCACCAACAAGAAAACAGCCCGCTTAACATCGAGCAGTTTAGGGCTGAAGCGTATTTTGGTTTGATCAGAAACTTTCAGCGTGTCGGCTGGTTAATTCTATATCTATTTGGCGCATCGCCCGCTATTTGCAAAAACTTCTTTAAAAGTCGCCCGGAGTTAATGACTCAATTTGAAGAATTTGACGCGGGTACCTTATATCACCCTTATGCAACGTCATTGCGGATGAGTGATATTGGGTATAAGAGTAAAAACCAGGCGAATCTCAAAATTGATTACAACTCCTTGACAGGGTATGTTGATAGCCTCAGTCAGGCTATTGAAACCCCCTACCCTGACTATGAAAAAATAGGCGTGATTGTCGACGGCCAGTATAAGCAACTCAACTGTAATATCCTACAAATTGAAAATGAGTTTTATAGTACGATTCGTCCCAAGCAAATCATCAACTCTGGCGAAAAACCCACCCTGGCTCTTAAAAAACGGGGCGTTCGTTATATAGAAATGCGCTCTCTGGATTTGGATTTATTCAATCCTATTGGTATAGATGAGGATAAAGCGCGTTTTATTGAGGCTCTATTACTGACGTGCTTAGTAAAAGATAGCCCACAGATCTCTGACCTGGATCATCAAGTCAATAACGCTAATCAATTAGCCGTCGCCAATTTAGGTCGAAAACCAGGCCTACTCCTGGATAGAGGTGAAGAGAAAGTGCTATTAACAGACTGGGCGTCAGAAATACTGGAAGCTATGCGACCCGTGTGTGAGATTTTGGATAACGGCGATGATAATAAGCCCTATACTGCTGCTCTCGCAAAACAACAATCCTTAGTTGAAAATCCTAACTTAACAGCATCAGCACGCATCCTGGCTAGTCTGTCAGAGACTCGGCAACCGTTTAGTCGATATGCTATCAATAAATCAGCGGAACACGCACAGTATTTTAAACAAGCGTCTTTAGACGATAAACTAACACAAGAGTTTACCGAGATGGCTGCAAGTTCACTTGCCAAACAGAAAGAACTCGAATCAAAAGAACAAATACCTTTTGACGAATTCTTAACACACTATTTTTCACAGACTTAAATCCCAGTATAAATATATCCATGACAAGTTTAAATATTGAGTCATTACAAACTGAGTTGGCTAATAAGAATCCCCGAACCATTCTTAAAAAAGCCCTGGAACTCTATGGTAATATTGCTATTTCTTTCAGTGGCGCGGAAGATGTCATCCTGATTGATATGGCAATGCAAATTAGAAAAGATATTCAGGTCTTTTCTCTGGATACCGGACGCCTGCATCCAGAAACGTACCGATTTATAGAAAAAGTTCGTAAGCATTATCAAATAGACATAGAACTATTAACCCCAGACCGGGATAAGCTGGATAGTTTCGTCAAAACTAAAGGCTTATTCAGCTTTTATGAGGACGGTCATCAGGATTGTTGTGGTATTCGTAAAGTTGAACCTTTAACGCGCAAATTAGCTCAGGTTGATGCCTGGATAACAGGCCAACGTAAAGATCAAAGTTTAGATACGCGGCAAGATATTCCTGAGATTCAAATAGATACCACTTTTTCAACACCCGAAAGCACGCTGATTAAATTTAATCCTTTGTTAAACTGGTCTTCTGCCCAAGTGTGGGATTATATCGAAGCTTATCAAGTTCCTTTTAACGAGTTACATGAAAAAGGCTTTATTAGTATTGGCTGTGAACCCTGCACCCGGTCTGTATTACCTAATCAACATGAACGAGTCGGTCGGTGGTGGTGGGAGTCAGGTAAAAAAGAATGTGGTCTGCATGCAGGTAATTTGAAATAACACGAAAGCCTATAGTCTTTCGGAAATTAAACTTCTATAAGGTGGAGTAAAATAGCTTTAGCTGTTTTTACAGGCAATAGCTGAAGCGATTGCACTCCGATTTTAAAGATAGAGGCGTATCAACTACGCCTCTATCTGCCAAAATTAAGCCTTGGTAAACTGCAAGCCCTCCGCATCAACAGTCACTTTTATAGTATTACCCGACACAAAGTGCCCTGCCAAAAGCTCTTGTGATAGCGGGTTTTCCAGAAGCTGCTGAATTGCTCTTTTCATAGGCCTTGCCCCATAGACAGGATCAAAGCCGGCCTCACCCAATATATCCAAGGCTTCTGCGCTAATATCAAAGCCGATCTCTTTCGCTTGTAATCGGTCACGAAGAAACTCAATTTGAATCGCTGAAATGGCTCTAATTTGTTCACGCGCCAAGGGATGAAACACAACCGCCTCATCAATACGGTTAATAAACTCCGGCCTAAAGTGCTGACCGACTCTTTCCATCACCGCCGCTTTCATGACCGGATACAGTGCTTCACCGGCTAGCTCTTGAATAATGTCAGAACCTATATTTGAGGTCATGACAATCACTGTATTTCTAAAGTCAACGGTTCGACCTTGACCATCGGTTAAACGCCCATCATCCAACACTTGCAGTAAAATATTAAACACGTCAGGGTGGGCTTTTTCAATCTCATCCATGAGAATCACTGAATACGGTTTACGTCTGACCAGTTCCGTCAGATACCCGCCTTCTTCATACCCCACATACCCCGGAGGCGCGCCAATTAAACGCGCAACCGAATGTTTTTCCATAAACTCGGACATATCAATCCGCACCATAGCATCCGTCGTATCAAACATAAACTCGGCTAAGGCTTTGCAGAGTTCAGTCTTACCTACGCCTGTGGGGCCTAAGAACAAAAACGAACCATTCGGACGATTAGGATCAGATAAGCCCGCTCTGGATCGACGTATCGCATTACTCACCGCTTTAAGCGCTTCATCTTGACCGACCACACGCTGTCTTAAATAATCTTCCATGCGTAACAGTTTATCCCGTTCACCTTCCATCATTTTAGAAACAGGGATACCTGTCCATTTTGAAACGACTTCAGCAATTTCTTCATCAGTGACTTTATTACGTAACAAAGTCATCTTTTGAGTTTCTGCTGGCGCAGACAGGGTTAACTGTTTTTCTAATTCAGGAATAATGCCAAATTTTAACTCTGACATACGCCCTAAATCATTGGCTCGACTCGCGGCCTCCAATTCTGTTTTGGCATGTTCGAGTTTTTCTTTAATCGTCGCCGAACCTTGCAACATGGTTTTTTCTGATTTCCAGATCTCTTCTAAATCAGAATATTCTTTTTCCAGTTCGTTGATATCATCTTCAATAATATCCAAACGTTTCTTGGATGCTGCATCGGTTTCTTTCTTTAAGGCTACCTGTTCCATTTTTAATTGGATTAAACGTCGATATAAGCGATCCATTTCTTCAGGTTTAGAATCAATCTCCATACGAATCCGACTCGCGGCTTCATCTATTAAATCAATCGCCTTATCAGGTAATTGTCGATCAGCAATATAACGATAGGATAAGGTTGCTGCCGCCACAATGGCCGGATCTGTAATTTCAACCCCATGATGTACTTCATACTTTTCTTTTAAGCCCCGCAAAATAGCAATAGTGTCTTCAACTGAAGGCTCATCAACCATCACTTTTTGGAAACGACGTTCTAACGCAGCATCCTTTTCAACATATTTACGGTATTCATCTAACGTCGTTGCACCAACGCAATGTAATTCACCTCGCGCGAGGGCTGGCTTTAACATATTACCGGCATCCATTGCGCCTTCTGCTTTACCGGCGCCCACCATAGTATGTAGCTCATCGATAAATAGAATCACTTGACCTTCTTGTTTAGCAAGATCATTTAACACGGCTTTAAGGCGTTCTTCAAATTCACCGCGAAACTTGGCACCCGCAATCAAGGCAGCCATATCTAACGACAACACTTGCTTGCCTTTAATCCCTTCAGGCACTTCACCATTCACAATTCGTTGCGCCAAACCTTCAACAATCGCCGTTTTACCCACCCCAGGCTCACCGATCAACACCGGGTTGTTTTTTGTACGTCGTTGTAACACCTGAATGGTTCGACGAATCTCATCATCACGACCAATCACGGGATCTAACTTGCCTTGTTCGGCACGCTCAGTTAAATTAATCGTATATTTATTTAAAGCCTGGCGTTGATCTTCAGCGTTTGGATCATCAACAGCTTCACCCCCCCGCATTTTATCAATAGCGATTTCAACAGCCTTCTTATTGATACCTGATTTTTTAAAAAGCTCATTTAAAAAGCCCTTCTCTTCACAAGCGGCTAACAGGAATAGTTCACTTGAAATGAATTTATCATTACGTTTCTGAGCCAGCTTGTCGGTTAAGTTAAGCAGCCTGGATAATTCATTGGAGACTTGAACATCGCCCCCTGAACCACTAACTGTCGCAATACGACCTAACTCTTTAACCAATTCAGTCCGTAATAACTGGGTATTGACACCCAGCTGTGCTAGTAATGGCTTGATTGTACCGCCTTCCTGGTCTAACAGAGCCGTCATTAAGTGAGCTGGCTCTATAAATTGATGGTCTTTTCCCAAGGCCAAACTTTGTGCATCAGTTATTGCAGCCTGAAACTTGCTGGTTAGTTTATCCATCCGCATTGTAATTACCTTTTAAAAAGATTTAAGTTAACGCTGATATTAGGGATCATCAGAGCTATTTCAAGTAATAGCCAAAGAAATAACGGCTACTCACTTAATCGGGACATTCCCCGCCTACCTCAAAGAAGTCCACTAACTTATGAGGTTATTAATGCTTATTCATTAGCTTCCCATGTAATCTAGCTGTTATCGGTGGGATTACACAAGCTTCCCAGGAAATCCAGCTGTTATCGCTGGGTTTCACAAGCTTTCCATGGTATCTACCTGTTATCGGTGTGTTCCTTACACTAAAAGTGCTGATCGTCATATAGGTAGTTATACGCATAGACTTTATATTCAAAACTTTTACAATGACTGTCAGTTATTAAATGTTTATTGTTATAAACACCCTCCCCTTACACAATTTATATTGATTTTTCTGACCCTACAGCTTTACTTTCAGAGTTTATATCTAACATTGACAGGAACTGCTTGTATTAAGCCTGTTGATGGCCGGTATTAAAAAATTTAATGGTTATATTTCTAGCTACTGTGAATTAAGTCATGAAGCGTTTATAGTGGATTATCTACGGATCATGACCACCCGCCCGATTGAAGAATTAGAAAAATGCTTAGGAACGTGCATTAAATAACTTAGGCAACTTCAGGAATTATCACTTCAGGAATGGCAGTGTAATTCCATTGCCCGAGATGGGCATCCTTCATAGCGGCCTAAAAGTAGTTGACACTTTTGATGTCAATAAAAAATTAACAACAAGCTACCGTAGCCATTAAAAAACGGCCAGTGACTTTAAAGATAAACGGCTTAGCTGTTTCTTAA
>Ga0209697_10002789_pt1 | contig 24525 bp, 22 predicted proteins | sample AliMusrvi5mmetaG_FD_184115 | JGI IMG/M metagenome (GOLD analysis project Ga0209697, IMG submission 184115) | Freshwater lake bacterial and archeal communities from Alinen Mustajarvi, Finland, to study Microbial Dark Matter (Phase II) - Alinen... | ecosystem: Environmental > Aquatic > Freshwater...
CGATGGGGGAGCGGTGGTTCCGGCAGGAGTATTGCTGCGAGTTCTCGGATACCGAAGATGCGGTGTTCCGGGGAGACGACATTGAGGCGGCGATGGATGCGGGGATTGCGCCGCTGCGGATTCCTCCGTTCCGGAGGACGGTATGATACTGCCACCGCCGGGATGGAAGCCTCCGGTTTTGCAGACGATTGTTCCCTCGCAGCGAACGGTGGTGGGGGTGGACCTCGGGTTTTCGCGGGACCACACTGCGATCGCGGTGCTGGAGGAGCGAGAGTTCGAGGCCGGGTTCGACGCTGCCAACTGGTGCAAGTTGTGGGAGAAGCGGACGACGGTCCATCACCTGGAGCGGTTGCCGCTGCGGACGAGTTACCTGGATGCGGTGGAGCGGGTGCGGGAAGTGGTGGAGAGCATGAGCGTTGCCCCGGACAGGACGCGGCTGTGGGAGGCGCTGCCGGCGCCAAGGGCGGTGGTGGTGGACGGGACCGGCGTGGGCATGCCGGTGGTGCAGTTGCTAAAACAGGCACTGCAGACGATGGTGGTGCCGGTGTTTATCACGGGCGGCGACACGGCGAGCCGAGACGGGGGCGCGTGGCGAGTGCCGAAGCGGGAGATCGTCAGCAATTTGCAGATTCTGCTAGAGCAGAGGAAATTGAAGTTTCCAGCTGGCATGGCTGAAGCCCCCGCGCTTATCAAAGAGATGCAGGGGATGCGCGTGAAGGTGACGGCTTTGGGGAACGAACAATTTGGATGTTGGCGCGAAGGTGAGCATGACGATCTAATACTGGCAGTGGGGCTCGGGGCTTGGTGGTTAGGAAATTAGCTACAGGCCCGCTCTAACGTTGTCTCGTGAGCCAAGGCTAGGCCATACGAACAAAGTTGGCGAGCTGTTATGGGCAGCCCCATACAGCGGCTACGAATTTCGTTGTCTTTTTGGATACCAATAAAAACCGATATGAAAACTGTAATACTTTGTGGTGGACAGGGAACTAGACTGCGCGAAGAAACTGAGTTCCGGCCGAAGCCTTTAGTCGAGATTGGCGCGAAGCCTATTCTTTGGCACATTATGAAATCGTATGCGCATTATGGTTTCGATGATTTTGTACTATGCCTTGGGTACCGCGGGAACATGATCAAAGAGTACTTTCTGAACTATGAAGCGATGAACAACGATTTCACTATCGCACTCGGGAACAACTCGTCTATTGATTTCAATGGCCGCCACCGCGAGCAAGGGTTTCGTGTAACGCTTTCGGATACGGGCCAAGATACAATGACCGGCGGACGCATCAAGCGAATCCAGAAGTATGTAGATGGTGATACGTTCATGGTGACCTACGGGGATGGCGTTGCCGATATTGACATCGGCAAGTTGTTCGCTTTCCATAAGCATCACGGCCGGGCGGCGACTATTACCACAGTGAAGCCTAATTCGCGATTTGGAATCATGGACACCGATTCGGATGGGCACGTGACCGCGTTCGCTGAGAAGCCACAACTGGAGGGGTGGGCGAGCGCCGGTTTTCTCGTATGTGAGAAACAGTTGTTTGATTACATTGATGACGATTCGACCATCTTAGAGCGCGAACCACTTGAGCGGCTTGCCGCGGAAGGGCAACTCATGGCGTACCGCCACGAAGGCTCATTCTACACGATGGATACTTATCGTGAGTATCTCTTCTTGAATGAGCTTTGGAATTCCGGGAAAGCGCCATGGGGAGTTTGGGTATAATGAGCTTTGATCATTGGACTCATCGCCCTGTTCTCATCACCGGAAGCACAGGATTGGTTGGCGGATGGCTCGTTAAGCGGTTGCTTCAAGCGAATGCAGATGTGGTTTGCTTGGTTCGTGATTGGGTTCCACAATGTGAGGTAGTGCGATCGAATGACATTGAGCGCGTGAAGACAGTCCGTGGCGATGTGCGCGACAGAGAGTGTTTGGAGCGGACCCTTGGGGAGTACGAAATTGATACAGTATTTCACCTTGCGGCTCAGACCATTGTAGGCATCGCTAATCGCAACCCAGTATCCACATTCGAGAGCAATATTCAGGGAACGTGGAACGTTCTAGAAGCGTGCCGCCGGTCACCTTCAGTGAAGTCCGTAGTGATTGCCTCTTCCGACAAAGCATATGGGGACCAGGAGATCCTGCCGTATTCTGAGACTACGCCGCTACAAGGCCGTCACCCGTACGATGCAAGCAAGTCCTGTGCGGATCTGATCGCGACCACCTATGCCGTAACCTACGGGTTGCCGGTTGCAATCACACGATGCGGTAATTTCTACGGAGGGGGAGACCTGAACTGGAATCGGATCGTCCCAGGAACAATCCGGGCGATTACGAAAGGCCAATCTCCTGTCATCCGATCGGATGGGCAATTCATTCGAGACTACTTTTATGTTGAAGATGGTGCCGCCGCATACATGTTACTCGCTGAAGCCCTTTCTGGAAACAGAGAACTCAAGGGGGAGGCATTCAACTTCTCCAATGAAATCCAGATCACCGTGTTGGAGTTAGTGGAACGAATCCTAGTTGCGATGGGCAGCAGTTTGGTGCCAGATGTTCGGAATGAGGCGAGCAATGAGATCCGCCATCAGTATTTAAGCGCAGAAAAGGCAAAGGCCAAGCTTGGGTGGGCGCCTCTCTTTACGTTGGAAACAGGAATGAGCAATACGATCGATTGGTATCAGAGGTTTTTGAACAATGAATGAACGGGCGGATCAGTTGCGGAAGCAGATTCTAGCGCTGGTGGGTGAGTTTCACGCAGAGGCCTTTCCCGTGGAACCATTTCATGCAGGTTCAACTCCCGTGCCGGTTAGCGGAAAGATATTCGACGCTACAGAGGTTCAGGCGCTGGTAGATTCTTCTCTGGATTTTTGGCTCACGACCGGACGGTACGCCGCTCAGTTTGAGCGAGTGTTCGCGAAGTTCGTTGGTGTGCGTCACGCGATACTGGTCAATTCCGGATCGTCGGCAAACCTGGTGGCTTTGAGTGCACTGACTTCGCCTAAACTCGGGGACCGACGATTGAGGGCTGGGGATGAAGTGATCACCGTGGCGGCTGGATTTCCTACGACAGTAAACCCGATCATTCAAAATGGACTGGTCCCGGTCTTTGTAGATATCACAATCCCGACCTATAACATTGACGTTTCACAACTGGAGGAGGCCCTTTCGCCACGAACGCGGGCAGTAATGGTGGCACATACGCTTGGGAACCCCTTCGATCTAGACTCGGTTGTCGCGTTTACCAAGAAACACGATCTATGGTTGATTGAAGACTGTTGCGACGCTGTGGGATCACAATACCAGGGGCGAATGGTGGGGACGTTCGGCGACCTAGCAACCGTCAGTTTCTACCCCGCACATCACATCACCATGGGGGAAGGCGGCGCCGTACTTACCAACAGTCCCCTGCTCAAGACACTGGCCGAGTCGTTTCGCGATTGGGGGAGGGACTGCTGGTGCGATCCTGGCAAGGACAATACATGCGGCAAACGTTTCGAGTGGCAACTCGGAGAGTTGCCTTGCGGATATGACCACAAGTATACCTACTCGCACATTGGGTACAACCTCAAGTTGACGGATATGCAGGCTTCGGTCGGGTTGGCACAGTTGTCAAAACTGCCCGGGTTCATTGAACGGCGTAAGGTGAATTTCGCTCGTCTGCGAGATGGGCTCGCACCGGTAAGTGACTTCCTCGTCCTGCCAGAGCCCACGCTTGATTCAGAACCAAGTTGGTTCGGCTTTCCTCTTGCTATTCGGCCGAATTCCGGCTTTTCAAGGAATAACTTTGTCAAGCATCTGGAGGAGAACAAGATTGCAACACGGCTGTTGTTCGCTGGGAACTTGATCCGCCAGCCCGCTTACGCCTCGACCACATACCGTACAATCGGATCGCTTGAGAATACGGACTTTGTAATGAATCAACTTCTTTGGCTCGGGCTATTTCCAGGTATTTCGAATGAAATGGCCGATCATATAGTAAAGACGATCTGCGCTTTCTTTAAGTGGCCTGGGAATGCGAATGCTTGATGAATAACCTCCATGGCCGCATAGCACGACCCTACTCACTCGTCATGCTGCCACCTTTCATTCTTTCATTGCTCGGATATTAGCCACTGAGGGGGCGAAGTTTTCGATCGATGGCTGTTTGAGAGCCGCTCTTGGCCGACGACAGACTGCGTTTAAGGCTTTCTAAAACGGTGTCGATGTGCAATCCAAGAAATTCAGGTAAAAGGTTCTTTTCTTACTATCGAATCGAATTGTCGTCTTACGCGAGTGAACCATTCGAGCCGTTGCGTAACCGGAATGTCCATTCCCGCATGTTATCCATTGAGTTAATGTGACTAGTGAGTATGTACTCGTTGAAAGCCCCAGCGAATGTTCTAGATGATTGTTAAGAGCAGGATGTGGGAGTCACCGTGTTCAACTGCAGGCAAGGCTCGAATGTTTCTCGTTGAGAGTTAGGGAACCGAAGGTGAGGAGCGGTCGCAAGTAATACATCTCAGGTCGGTAATCTATGAGAATGCAACTGCGCTAAGTCTAACGCAGCCTGGAGAAGGTAAGCGAGTTGTTGAACTCTATTGACTCATCAATTGTTTGGCCGAAAGCCCCGGAATCGAATTGAAGGACGTTCCGTCTTGTTGGAACTTGCTCCGTCCAAATGAAATACGACGCGCAACCAAACACACCATAAGTTGTGTCCAGTGCTGCAATGAAATTGACACAGGGCGGATGCTGCGGAGCGCGCGCAAGCACTATCAGTCTATTCACTGTAGGTGGAAAGGTTAAGATGAGCATATCAAATTGGGACCAGTTGATGCCTACCAGTGCCGTGAAATCCGCGAACGTAAAACCAGAGGGCAAAACCGGTGTCTGAGCAATTGCAAAGCAGGACGTGCCTTGTAAGACTCGTATCATGCCTGGACTTGACGTAACAGAGAACCTTTCCTTGTAAAACCAAATTTCACTGAAGGCTGGATGGACTCAATTGATGGCTTCATTTGGATTATACCAACAACATTTATGAGCATACGTGTAGCAGACTACGTCGCAAATACCGTTGAACAATTAGGCACCGATTGTGTGTTCATGCTCAGCGGCGGCATGATGATGCATCTGATGGACGCATTCGGTCGCCTTCAGAATATTCGTTACTATTGTAATCATCATGAACAGGCTTCAGCAATGGCGGCAGATGCATATGCAAGGGAAAGTGGCAAGCTCGGTGTATGCCTGGCTACAAGTGGACCAGGTGCAACTAACCTTCTGACAGGGCTTGTCGGAGCATATCAGGACTCATCGCCGGTTCTGTACTTAACTGGACAATGCAAGCGTAAAGAAACTATCCGATGGCGAGGCATTAAGGGCTTACGGCAATGCGGCTTTCTGGAAGTTGACATAGTCCCAATTGTGGAGTCTGTCACAAAATATGCAGCTTTTGTGGATGAACCGCGTGACATACGCATGCATTTGGAAAAGGCGATCCACATTGCCACGACAGGTAGACCTGGCCCCGTGCTACTCGATATTCCACTTGACGTTCAGGGAGCGCTGATCTCCCCAGCCGAACTCCCTGGTTTCGACATGCGGCAATTGCCAACGGAGGGCCAACGAATCGAGCGTCATCAACTTGACAGCGTAATGGCTGCAATGGCGGACGCTGAGAGACCACTCATCTTGGCCGGTCACGGCATTAGATGCGCAAGGTTGGCTAATGAGTTTCGCCAGTTAGTGGAAAGCTGGAAAATACCTGTTGCGACGACGTTCATGGCGAAGGATCTACTGCCCTTTGATCATCCCCTGTTCGTAGGCCACCCTGGCCCACGCGGAAATCGAGGTGCCAATTATGCGATTCAGTGCGCCGACGTTATCATTACCATGGGGTGCAGCCTAAATCTTCAAACGACCGGTTACGAGGGTGAATTGTTCGCCCCGGAAGCACTAAAGATCCAACTCGATTTGGACCCCGCTTTGCTTGAACGCGAACAGATAGGCGTGAAGTGGAAATTTGGCTGGGATTTAAAGGAGTACCTGCCATGCATGATTCGGTCGTCCCCAACCGCGCACTCTAATGCGACATGGCGAACAACATGCGAGACATTCAAGGTCCGCCACTCCAGCACCGAGGAACCGCACGAATTTGGAAACCCTCAGGATTTGGTAAACCTATACGAGTTTGTCGATATTTTGTCAGCTCAGTTAAACGGCACGGAGACGATTCTCACAGATGCTGGTCAACCGCATCCGATTCTCGCGCAGGCCTTCAGGCTGAAACTGGACCAGCGGTATCTGAACCCAGGGTCTCTTGCCGAAATGGGTTATGCCCTACCTGCTGCAATGGGCGTCGCCGCAGCGGCACCCAACAAAGAGGTGATTGCCGTAATCGGTGACGGATCGTTACAAACGAATATTCAAGAACTTCAGACCCTGGTTCATCACCAGTTTAATATCAAGCTCTTTGTAATCAATAATGGCGGGTACGCTTCAATTCGGAATACGCAGAAGAGCTTCTTTAATGGACATTTTGTCGGCTCCACGCCTCAAAGCGGGGTGACACTTCCAGACCTAAGGAAAATAGCAACTGCATACGAGTTGCCCTATTTGTGCTGTGAACGTCGAGCAGATCTTTCATTGTTGATTCAGGAGGCACTCAAAATTGATGGGCCGATTGTAGTTGAAATAATGGCAAGGTGGGATCAGCGCATCCTGCCAGTTGTTCCATCCGAAATGCTTGCTGATGGCTCCATGAGATCAAAGGCACTACATGAGATGATGCCAACGGATCAAATGGGCATTAACTATTTGCGCAATATCGCGAAGAGAGTACTTCCATAGACGAAGCTCAATGGTTCTGTCGATACCCCATCGTAATCAAGCTCAGCATATGAGCGAGGCCATTGGCACCCAGGACGGGCGGTGTCGAAGTTAGAAACAGCGTCCAGATTGGGGTGGTTAATTGTGGGACCAGTTACGCAATCTCCGTAACGGCTGGGCCGTCTCGAATGCGTCGGTCAAGTTCGTCATTGCGCAACCTCCGAGTAGATGGGACTTGGTATTTGGTACTCGTGCTTTGCGGATAGTCAGAATCTGCATAGGGCTCATTTTACAGTCAACGAAGACACTTTGTATCCATATGGAAGTACCGATGCTAATCAGTAGCGCCAGGCTCACGAACCTCGTCTGAGGTGCAGTGTCCCGGCCACTCAAACATTTAAAAATAATCGTGAACGCTATCTATTGCGAAACTTCGAATACAGAGGTTGCGCTTTCCCCACTAATGATGTTGCCTAGTTGAACCCTAGGTATATATCTGTTCGTTCACAATCCGAAAATGATCACCGCTAATTTGATAAAGAGGCTCTTTTCTAGCAATTCAGATCGCCTCAAAACTATTGTCTATTCAGTCCTCCAGCTATTTGGAATTGATCGGGCAATCGCCTACACCCTTGCCGGCCGGATCTGGAGTCTCGCATCAGGCCCCTTGACCTTAGTGCTGATTGCGAAATGCCTCCGGCCCGATGAGCAGGGTTTCTATTACACGTTTGGCAGTCTAATATCCTTGAACATTCTTTTTGAGCTGGGCCTTACATATGTTCTCTTGCAGTTTGCCAGCCACGAAAAAGCACATCTGGAGTGGACGCCCCAAGGGGTGCTTGCCGGCTCCACTTTAGCTTGGTCTCGTCTTGCGGCGATGCTACAGTTGGCGATGAGGTGGTACGCAGTGGCTGCGGCCCTTATTCTACTATTTATCTTACCAGCGGGTTTGGTTTTCTTTTCGAAGAATTCGGGCCACAATGCTGCGGTGGCGTGGCAAATTCCATGGATCTGGCTGGCTGTCGTATCAGCGTTGAACTTTCTAGTCTCACCCCTGTTGGCCGTACTCGAAGGCTGTGGCAAGGTGGCACAAGTCGCGCAATTCCGAGCATGTCAGAACATCCTATCGAGTCTTGGGTTATGGTTAACGTTAGTCTGCCACGGTGCGCTCTTCGCGGGACCGGTCCTGCAAACCCTAAATGTGGTGGCATCTCTATTTTGGCTGATCACCCGCTACGGTTCGTTCTTTAGGTCGTTGCTTCAGGCAGATGTAGCGAATGTGCCATTTCACTGGCTAACAGAAGTGTGGCCCTTTCAGTGGCGAATAGCCGTCAGTTGGTTTTGCGGGTACTTTGTCTTTCAGCTCTTCAATCCTGTACTCTTTGCACAGCGTGGACCAGTAGAAGCAGGCCAAATGGGTATGAGCCTATCCCTGTGCGCTGCCGTTGGTGGTATAGCTATGACTTGGATGAGTACGAAAGCCGCACCATTTGGAGTGCTAGTTGCACAACGCGACTACGAAAGGCTCGATCAATTGTTCTTCAAAGCCCTTTCTCAATCTGCCATCGTCCTGGGGTGCGGTGGTGGGCTTCTATTTCTAGTAGTTTTCTTGCTTAGTCAAATTGGTCATTCTTTCGCAATTAGATTCCTGAGACCACTTCCGTTTAGCCTTCTGATATGCTCAACTCTCCTTAATCACTTCGTCTTCTGCCAAGCACAATACCTCAGAACGCATAAACAAGAGCCATTCTTGTGGGTTTCGGTGGTAGGTGCTTTCCTTACTGCGGCATCGACGTACTTGTTGGCGAAACCGTACGGTGGACCTGGGGTAGCGGCGGGTTGCCTTGCCACGAGCCTGGTTGGTCTGATTGTTGCAACATTCATATTCCGCAGTAAGCGTCGAGCATGGCACGAACATTGGAAGAGCGACATATCAGAACCGGCCTGTGTAACTGCGCCACTCCGTCACTGAGCTTAATGTGTTCGTTCCAGACCTCCTGCATAGCAAAGCGATTAACGTTCTACTTCAAGATTAATTCGGGGGCGCAGGTAAGCCAATTATTACCGTTAGCCGCTCAAGACAAATCAACGAAGGAGACATCGTCATGCTTCTGCAAGCCTTGCGCTTCACTGGTACCGATGCCCTTCTACCACGTGCGAAGTCCGTCGCAAGTATACGTAAAGTGCTATGGGCGAATCCTGGAACATGTGGAAATCGGCTAGTTTCCGAACCTCTGAATGTTTCAATCGCAACAAACAGTATGCTCAGACCACTCGATGGCTCGGCTGACCCTTCCTCCGTTAGAATAGTGTCGGACATCTAGCTTCCCTATTTTCTTATGAATTGCCCGTTGTTGACGATAGCGATCCCAACCTTCAATCGGAATCAGATCCTAGCGAGGACTCTGAGCTTCTTGTTGCCTCAGCTGCGGCCTGAGTGTGAAGTAATCATAATCGATAACGCATCGCCCGTACCCGTAAGGGAGACAATTGGCGCGATATTAGAATCGGTCCAAATCTCTCGTATCGAACTCGTTCGCAATTCGGTCAATGTCGGTGGAAATGCAAACATTGTTCGATGTGTGGAATTGTGCCGTACTAAGTGGTTGTGGATCTTGGGCGACGATGATACACCACGCCCAGGTGCAGTGGACGCAATACTGGAATTGATTGCAGGCGCCGCCGAGTCGTCAGTCCTCAGCTTTACTTCGGACATGACGGAATATAAGGATCAGATCACGACAACTGGCCGGAGCGGCCTGTGTATCGCCATCGCACACGCGTTTGGAAATCTATTGTTTGTGTCGACTAATGTCTACAACGCCACCAAGCTAAGAAAATATATTGGATTCGGCTATGAGTATTGTCACTCGAATGCGCCTCACTTGGCAATGCTCCTCATGTCAATTGAGGAGCATTCGACATGTCAATTGCTACCACAGCAGATTGTTGACCGCGGACTTCCTAGACCCGGTGACCACTGGTCCATGTACTGGCACCTTCTCACAATCGGTACGTTACTCGATCTGCCGTTGAAAAGTCCTGAGAGGATGGCATTGCAGTCCGCAATAAACAATGCCCTCTTCTCCTATCGAGGATTGCTATCTCAATCAATCCTATATGCGCTCAAATCAGGCGATAAAGAAGCCGCTCTCCACATCTTCGGCCAAATCGCTTGCAGGCTACTTGGCGCCAAGCCGTCACTTCTGGCGAGAATGAAATTGGCTGGATTGCGACTAGCACTTGAAAATCTCTGGTTGACAAGGCCAGTGGCAGAAGTTGCATTCAAGAAAAGGACTGGAAGATCGCTAAGTGATCGTTCAGGGGAGATGGCCATGGCGAAGACGAAGCTGTAGCTATAACCCAGATCTAAGAATGCGGCAATTGATAAAATGCGATGGGACTTCGGAATTAGTTACGGAATGTAATGGACTATATTTTCATTAACGCATGGTGTGTTAGTGCTGTGCTCTCGTTGATGATCTTTTGGTGTCTTCGACGGGCTGGCCTTGCTAGGCTAGAATCCGCACTATGTGCCGGTTCGCTCTTTCCCGCGCAGCTGTTTTATTTGTTTTCCGGATTGAACAGTGTTGTGTACTTGTTCGACCTTTGCACACCAATCTGGATTGTTATAAGTCTCCGCTATTGGCACGCGGCGGATCGCAGCGTCAGAGCGACGGCGTTGACGTTGCTGCTATCTGCAGGCCTCTTGCCCTTGTTCGGAAATGCTTCGCCTAGTTCAGACAAAATGGCACTTATGCTCACCGGTGTTTCGGCATATAGATGCGTTGGGCTATGTGCCTCGCTTATTGTATTGACGAACAAGTTCAGAATGATCCGTGCCGACCTCGGGCGGTTTTGTTTGGTGCCCTGTTTGATAACGCTTGCGGTCCTTATCGCGATGGGCTTGCAGGAATTCCTAGGTATTCAGACCGATATCGTCGGTAAGCTGATTCTTCAGGATCCTACACGGATGGGGAACCTCGACTTTAACGACGCTAGATTCAACGTCCTTGGTTTCTATAGAGGTTCGACAGGGATGCTTGCCACTTTGTCAGCGGCTTGCGCGTTTGGCTTAGGCCCTTCGGCCTTCGGGGGCACAGTCGGTTTTGCATTAAGCTTGCTAATAAGCTGTGCCGTCATCCTACTGTGCGGGTCGAAGACCTCCCTTGTGGTTTTCACGGCGCTGTTGATAATATCTTCAGTAGAGCGCAAGCATATTGTGTTGCTAGTTTTGGTAATTAGTGCGTCAACGCTGTTTAGCCTGATACGTGCCGGTGACATCGAAATTCCGGAAGTGCTACCTGTTAGCCTTCGTCAATTTCTAGAAACGGGTGGAGAGCGGCGAGATACATTGGGAGCTCGTCAAGAATTTTGGAGCCTGCTTGGAGCCAGTTTGGACGAGCACCCTGAGTTGCTATTTGGATTGCCTGATCCTCGCAGGTCTGTATTAATAGCCGAGGGTGGGGCGCACAACGAGTATTTGAGCATTTTGGCAGATGGCGGAATTGTCGCATTATTCTTGTACTTAGTTACGTACCTCAGCATTTTTCGATCCAGTCTGCGAAACAAAGATCCTGTAAAACGACACGTCGGGCTATATGTGTTGGCAGGTGGAGCGATCCAGGCCTCAACAATGAACCACTTGCTGGCAGGCCTTCTGTATGCACCAGTTGTGTTCTGCACCGTATTTATCTACTCAATTTGTATTTCCGCAACACGCAAGCCCCAGAACTTAGGCAGCGTTATTGTTAAGGGTATAGATACTTCCAAGAGAGCGATTGCCGTTTAGTGTTCGGGAATGATCCGCTTTCTACTTGCCGGACTGTTGTTAAATGATCGAGTCGTTCGTGCCTGCCGCCACATGGAATTGGGAACTTAGAGAAAGGAGCGGCGCGTATGTTACCGGAGTTACCCGGAACTGCTGTGCAGTACATTAAAGTAGACTATGCTGGCAACAAAGGCCATCTTCTCATGAATAGGGTCCCTGTATGAGCCTCTCCGCAACGATATTGATAACTACCAAAAACAGGAAGTCGGATCTTGCTGCCGCGATTTCTTCAGCGTTGAGTCAACCTTGTGTAATTGAAGTGTTTGTATTTGACGATGGGTCGACTGACGGAACATCTGCGATGGTCAAGGCCGAGTTTCCAACTGTTAAGCTCTCGCGAAGCGAAGCCTCCCTTGGTATCGTATCAGCGCGAAACCTAGCTATAGGATTAGCCAGCGGGGATGTCGTTATTACTATTGATGACGATTGCATGTTCGGAAACAGCGAAACCGTGCGTGCAACGCTCGATGACTTCTGTTCGCCTGAGGTTGGGGCCGTAGCGATCCCACATATTAACGTGAACTCTTCAGGCGGAATTCATTCACAGGCGCCGGACCGTACACGCAGGTATGCCATTTCGCAGTTTACTGGAGGGGCATGTGCTATCAAGAAAGATATATTTGTAAAACTTGGAGGGTACGATTCTAACATATGGCGCCAAGGTGAAGAATCGGACTACTGCACGCGGCTTCTTGCCGCCGGCTATATTACGCTCTGTGGCAGCGCTGGCCCAATTCTCCATTATGAATCTCCCAAGCGTGACAACGCTGCAATTCACTATCACGCGGCAAGGTCGGGCATCCTCTATGCTTGGTCTAACGTACCTCTATGGGCATTGCCTTTCCACCTTTCTGCCAATATTGTGCAGACTCTCCTGGGAGCCTATTCGAATGCGACTTTGTTAGCTACAATAAGGGGAATTCTAAGTGGTCTAGCTTCCGTGCTTCGCCTGCAAACTCGCAGGGCCCCGATTCCAACCTGGTCCTATCGACTGTTTCGACGACTCCGGAAGCGTGGACCTCTTCCTTTTGATGAAGTTGTGAAGTTAGTAAAGGTGTCGAGTCTAAATAACGCTTAGTTCTGTGGTCTGCGCTTCTCCAGGCCTAAAGTGGCAACTGAGATAGAAGGGCGTGAGCAAGAATCAGAAGGCTGCGCGTTTTAGTGCCACGTTTATCCCATCCACTTGCAGCAGTACTCTGTCACGTGATGCATGGCAAAGTGCGCATTTTGGTGACGGCCGCGCTTATTAGAAAGTGTCTTTGCCGACGGCGAACTAGTGTCCTGTTCGTGAAATAGATAGACAATGAACGAATTTTGATTTATTCTGTCATTTCACTATGTGGGAACCAGCGGAAGCACTGGCAGTTACAGAAGAAGACAAGGCTCTACTTGAGCAAATGCTCTCTTGCGGTTGGACACCGCAACGCATTGTTTTTCGTGCACGGATCATTCTTGGGGCGGCGCGCGGGACATCCAACAATGAGCTAGCAGAGCAGCTGAAGACCACCCGGACGACTATTTTGAAATGGCGGCAACGCTATGTGGAGGGCGGCACAGAAGGCGTTCTGACAGATGCCCCTGGGCGCGGACGAAAGAAGCAAATCAGCCCTGAAAAAGAGGCCGCGATCGTGAATGCGACCATGAACGATCGGCCGAAGAACGCCACCCACTGGAGCACGCGATTAATGGCGGCCACGCAAGGGGTTAGTTCCACGACGGTCTTTCAGATCTGGCGCGCACACCGGTTGCAACCGCATCGGGTCAAGACATTCAAATTCAGCAAGGATCCACAGTTTGTCGAGAAGGTACGAGATGTCGTTGGGCTTTATCTAAACCCGCCGGAACAGGCAATCGTGCTCAGTGTGGACGAGAAGAGCCAGATCCAGGCGTTGGATCGAACACAGCCGATTCTGCCACTGAGGCCCGGTGTACCAGAACGCCAGACGCACGATTATCAGCGCCATGGAACGACAACTCTATTCGCTGCACTCAATGTGCTAACGGGAAAGGTAATCGGATCATGCATGCCGAGGCATAGGCACAGCGAGTTTCTTGCGTTTCTTCAGCAAATTGATCGATCCGTATCGGCGGACAAGGATGTGCATTTGATTCTGGACAACTACGGAACGCACAGCCATGCGAAAGTAAAGGAATGGCTGGCGGAACATCCACGCTACCATTTGCACTTTACACCCACCAGTTCCAGTTGGCTCAATTTGGTGGAACGATTTTTCGCCGAGATTACAGAGCGACGCATTCGACGAGGAACCTTTCAAAGTGTCCCGAAACTGACCAAAGCAATCCTCGAGTACATTCGAGAGCGTAACAAGAAACCAAAGCCATTTGTTTGGATCGCTACGTCCGAACAGATCATTGCCAAGATAAAGCGTTGTTTAGGTAATTTAAAAACAGGACACTAGTGTCCTGAGTTGGAAATAGATTGAAGAAGGCGGCCTTCTAGCCCATACTTGGGTATGGCACAAGGACGCCCCACAAAACCACTCGCGATGACAGCCGAAGAGGCCGAAAAGTTGGCAATGATGGCAAGGCGTCCGAAATCTACCCAGGCGCTGGCTCTTCGGGCCAAGATCATTCTCCATTGTCATGATGGAATGCTCAATCGTGACGTAGCCGCCAAGCTCGGTATAACAGCGGCGACGGTCTGCAAGTGGAGAGAACGGTTCCGGTTGCACCGCATCGAAGGGCTCATTGACGAGCCGCGTCCCGGCGCCCCACGGACGATCAGTGACGCCAAGGTGGAAGAAGTAGTGACCACGACATTGGAATCCATGCCGGGCAACGCCACCCATTGGAGCACCCGCCTGATGGCAGAGAAAAGCGGTTTATCTCAAACCTCGATTGTTCGCATCTGGCATAGTTTCGGCCTTCAACCCCATCGGGTGGAAAACTTCAAGCTATCTAAAGACCCACAATTCGTTGAGAAAGTTCGTGACATCGTGGGGTTGTATTTGGACCCTCCGCAGCACGCCGTGGTGCTGTGCGTGGACGAAAAGAGTCAGGTACAGGCGCTCAATCGGACACAACCGATTCTGCCGTTAGCGCCCGGAGTTCCGGCCAGGCAGACACATGACTACGAGCGGCACGGGGTGACTTCGCTATTCGCCGCGTTAGATGTCGCAAGCGGTGTCACCATAGGCAACTGTTATCGCCGTCATCGCCACCAGGAGTTTCTTCGTTTTCTGAACGAGATCGAGCAGAACGTGCCAAAGCAGTTCGACGTGCACTTGGTGATGGATAATTATGCCACCCACAAAGTCGCCAAGGTCAGGAAGTGGCTGTTGCGCCACCCGCGATATCAGATTCACTACACGCCAACCAGCGCCAGTTGGCTCAACCTGGTGGAACGGCTATTTGCCGAAATCACAGAAGGGTGCGTACGGCGGGGCAGCCCACTAGTGTCCGGCTATTTTTTCAGGCGCGTCCGTAACCACTTCCAGATGAGCGGGATAGCGGGATCCGACTCGTTTTCGATTTGAAAATTTCGAAAACGAGTCACTTTTTTGCCAATTTGCTCCGGGCCTCGCCCACCAAGCTCAATAGAATGAGTGTCATGGCACCCGCTCAAAGGCCTTCGATCAACGAATTTGGCAGCCTGGCTCGTTCAGCGTCTCCCGCAGAGCTAGCCTTGATGATAATGGGGCATGAACAAAGGCCGGACGATCTTCGCCCAAGTAATGGACCACGTTCCCATGCATGAATTTCAGAAATGTATCGCCCGTTATGGCGGCGACCGAAATTCGCGCGGCTTTTCCTGCTGGGACCAATTCCTTTGTTTGGCGTTCGCGCAACTTACCTATCGTGAGAGCCTTCGCGATATCGAAGTTTGCCTTCGTTCAGTCGAGAGTAAGTTGTATCACATGGGCTTTCGCTGCAAGGTATCCCGTTCAACTTTGGCCGACGCCAATGAGACTCATGACTGGCGCATCTTTGCCGATTTCGCCCAAGTGCTCATTCAGATTGCTCGCCCAATGTATGTCAGTGAGTCGCTTGGTTTTGATCTGGACAACACAGTGTATGCCTTGGACTCAACCACCATCGATCTCTGTTTGTCTGTGTTCCCATGGGCTCGATTTCGATCACGGAAGGGTGCCATCAAAATGCATACTCTGCTTGATCTCCGCGGCCCGATCCCCACTTTCATTGAGGTTTCCGATGGAAAGATGGCTGATGTCAAGATTCTTGATGCTATCGTTCCGGAACCAGACGCGTTCTATGTGATGGACCGCGCCTATGTAGATTTTGAACGACTGCATATCTTTCATGCCGCCGGCGCCTTCTTTGTCATTCGTACAAAGAAGGGCATCCAGTTGCGGCGGCGCTACTCTAATGTGACAGATCCTGCCGCCGGTGTTCGATCCGATCACACGGTTGTGTTAGCCTCCAGGACGGCGAGGGAGAACTACCCGAATCCACTCCGGCGTATTCACTTTTATGACGAAGAGCAACAACGGCATCTTCGGTTTCTTACTAACAACAACGACCTTCCAGCTCTGACAATCTGCCTACTGTATAAGTCCCGGTGGCAGGTGGAACTGTTCTTCAAATGGATCAAGCAGCACCTCCGGATCAAGGCCTTTTACGGGACCAGCATGAATGCAGTGAAGAGCCAAATCTGGATTGCCATCTCAATTTATGTGCTTATCGCGATCATTAAAAAGCGGCATGTGCTGGATGCCTCACTCTTCCAGATTCTACAGGTTTTGAGCGTCACGCTTTTTGATAAAGTGCCCATTCTACGGGCCTTCGGAGAGGCGGAGTCCCAAGAAAAATCGACCCAATTTTCCAACCAGTTGAATCTGTTGGACTTATAGCCGGACACTAGTGGGGGCAGCCACACCAGCGTTCCACAACTCGAGAAGGCGCTATTGGGATACATCGACCAAAGGAACGACAATCCAAAACCGTTTGTCTGGACGGCAAGCGCAAATCTGATACTTGGAAAGGTCGAGAGATTTTGTCAACGGATTTTAAACTCAGGACACTAGGATGGGTCTCATCGCTGTCTGGATATCCGGCGAGACTGTATCAATTTAGATTCCAGATCGTACGTCGATCTTGTTGTTTGTAAGGCTGACCGTCCTTGTAGAATCGATCCTTCAGTCCTTTCCCGAATTCGCAATATGCAAACACTAACCTCTAGTCAAGTCTCCTCGGTCAACCTCCCGATCCGTATGTGCATTATTCACGATCACCCCCATCATTATCGTCTTCCACTGTTCGAGGCGCTTGGACGTAGCTTTGTCCTTTCTCTTATTTATACTTCCAATACAGGAGGTGATCGAAAGGGACTCGAACTTCCGCCAGCGGACGGATATGGACTGTTCTTTCTTACTGCAAAGTCATATGGCGATGTGCTGGGGCACATCGTTCCTTCTGTCGTCGCATTTGTGAAATGTATGTTCAGGCTCTTTGCGATTCGACCAAGTGTCCTAATCCTGCATGGGTACTCAAATCCCGCATGCTGGGCTGGTTGGGTGTTTGCAAATGTTTACGGCGCCAAAGCCATAGTGTGGGGCGAGTCCAACAAATATGATCTCCCGAGAAAGGCGCCATTAGAGTTCGTGAAGCGAGTGTTTCTTTCCCGCTGTCAACAGGCGCATGTCTATGGGCGGTCAGCCAAGAGTTACTTTGTGGATCTCGGTATGCCGGAAAAGCGTGTCTTCATAACTCAACCGACGATTGTCGACTCTTTCTACGCAGGCAAGCCGATAGAGCGTGTTGTGACACCTTCGGGCTGTGATACGAAACGCGTACTCTATGTCGGGCGATTCGCTCGCGAGAAAAACCTCGTACCTTTGCTGGATTCATTCTCAGAGCACCTTCGTCACTTTCAGAACTCCAAAATAGACTTTACGCTGGTTGGCTTTGGCCCCTTGGACGATGAATTAAGGCGGCGAGTCAAGATGGCCGACTTGCGTTCAAAGTGTCATGTCCGAGGTAAGGTCCAACCACGGGACCTCCCCGCTTTGTATGCCGAGTTCGATTTACTTATATTGCCGAGCACCTATGAACCGTATGGATTAGTTGTTCTGGAGGCGATGTTCAGCGGATTGGCGGTAGCGGTGAGTACCCAATCGGGTTGTGTGGCCGACTTGGTGACATCTGAAAATGGCTTTACGTTTGATCCATGGAGAAAAGACGCAATGTGTGCCACTTGGCGCGCTATCGAGAGCACTACGCCTGACTTAATATCAAGAATGAAGGCCGCGAGTGTTCAGCGAGCTTCGCAATTCACCACTAATCATTCGGCAGACCTGACGATCAAGGCTGTGAATCAGCTGCTGGCGCGGGAAAAGATGGTTCCGGAAGGAGATCGGTAGGTGTCTCCTGTTTCGTTGCAGAATCGAATACTCCGCAGATTATGGTTCATCGTGTCGGCATCGTTGTTTCGTTTTTCACCGGTAATAGCGTTTGGCTGGAGAAATTTTCTTCTGAGTGTCTTTGGTGCGGAATTGGGTCGCAAAGTCAGGGTCTATCCATCTGCGCATGTCTGGGCGCCATGGGCACTTCAAATGGGTGATAGGAGTTGTCTGGCTGGACACGTTCTATGTTACAACGTTGGGCGAATCGTAATCGGCAGCGATGTGACTGTTTCTCAGTACTCGTACCTCTGTGCAGCGACTCACGACTATAATTCGCCGAAGTTCACTCTCGTGGTAAAGCCTATTACGATTTGTGACAGGGCCTGGATAGCCGCGGATGCGTTTATTGGGCCCGGCGTGAACGTTGGCGAAGGTGCGGTTGTCTTGGCGCGCGCAGTCGTCGTCCGCGATGTCATGCCGTGGCGAGTTGTGGCGGGAAATCCCGCGAGTGTTGTCAGGGACAGGAAACTGGTGTGATAGGAAATACTACTGAGACGCGAGCAGTACTGGACTTAACTGTCCTCATTATGGCCAACAATGAGGAACTCAATATCGGGAATGCTCTGGCGAGCGTAATAGGCCGAGTTCGGGATGTAATTGTCGTTGATTCGGGCAGTACAGACAATACAATTGAGATAGCGGAAGGCTTCGGTGCGCAGGTGTACCGACACGCCGCTCCATGTCTTTCGGCGCAATTCGATTGGATTCTAAGCGAGTGCGAAATTGCAACGCCGTGGGTCTTCCGGCTTGACGCAGATGAGATCGCGTCACCTGAACTCTTTACGTTCCTTAGCGGAACCCTTGACGGAGCCTCTTCGGACGTTAATGGAATCGCAGTGCAAAGGCGCATCGTGTTCATGGACAGGTGGATGCGTTTTGGGGGCTTATGCCCGAACTGGGAAATCCGCTTGTGGCGTCGTGGCTACGCCGCGTATGAGCGGCGTAGCGTCGATGAGCACTTGGTGCTTGCCTCCGGGCGAGTCGTTTATGCAAGCGGGCATATTACAGACTGGAACCGAAAGCCACTGTCTGCATGGTTATCTAAACATATTATTTACGCAGATAGGGAGGCTCGGGAATTCTCGCTCGGCACTTTTCACGTTGCGGAGGACTCATCTTCCCTTCCATTCGAGACGCGCTTCCGGCGTTGGTGCAAGTGCTCACTCTATTACAGAACGCCAGCGTTTAGCAGAAGCGTTCTCTTCTTTGTTTATCGATATGTGTTCAGATGTGGTTTCCTCGATGGGACTGAAGGGCTGGTCTTTCATGTGCTTCAGTGTTTCTGGTACCGCTTTTTAGTCGATGTGTTCATTCGAATACAATCAAGGACTAGCATGACTTCAAATAGTAAGTGATTTACCGCAACAATGATCGACTGTGGTCCAGTATGAAAGCAAGCATCGGCTTTCGAACGTTCTTCGAACAATGTCCGGCATTGTTCCAATGGCGTACGACTTCTACCAACTGCCTAGGCATCTGGACGGCGAAGCCGCATGAAATGTGTAATATGTTAGGGCAATGCAAAGGAATACGCGGCGTTGAGTGACCTTAGATAGAATATCAAGGTCTGACTGCGTGACTTAAAGAAGCCTATTTGTTGTTGCCTGATGCGGATGGCGGGAATGATGCCGTAAGGGGGCGCCTTTCCCAAATAACTAAGAAGAGCCTGCATGATGTTTATGTTCCACAAAGAGATAGACGATCAGTGCTACACATGACAGAGTGTTGCCGAAAACGTAGTGTCCTTGTTGGGATATTTGTGGGCACAGTGGTTTGTGGCACTGAATTCTGGCTGGGTACTATCTACGGACTGGGTGCGCCCCCTTTGGTGACCCATCAAACGGCGGCAGGATACAGATTTCTTCCCGATCAACACTTACGGCGATTTGGAAAACGGATTGATTACAATTCCGCTGGCTTGCGTTCGGAGGCGCTTCGTGGACCGGCAACTGAATGGATTCGCATCCTGTGTCTCGGGGACTCGGTAACGAACGGAGGAGCCACCACGGACCAAGCAGATACATACCCGTATCAACTTGAACGGGAACTTGCTCATTCAGGCTTGAAAGTTCAGACTCTTAATGCTTCTGCTGGCGGGTGGGCGCCAGCCAATGAAGCTGAGTTTCTCCGCGAACAGGGCCTCTTTGGATCTACACTTGTTGTTTGGGAATTGGGCACACATGATCTCTACGGCGGATTTTCAAATCCAGATACTGACGACCCGAACTTCCCTGAACGGCCTCCATTCTCTGCCACTACTGAGCTGTTTAGCCGCTACTTGTTGCCCCGGCTTGTTGGAACGTTCAGAGATGACTCCCCCCTGCCTGGTCCCGCCTATGACGAAGTGGAAAGAGCGAACTGTCTGATGCTACTCAATTCGACTGCAGGTATGATCCGTTCGCGTGGAGCTAAACTCGTGTTTCTACTTATTCCGGAAAGTCGGGAATTCGATGAGCCAAACTACGCAGCAGTTGCCAAGCGGGAGTTCTTGCTTGAAACTCGGCGGATGAAGGTTCCCGTGATCAGTCCCTATGAAGAACTGTTGGCTTCTCGCAAGGTTGGTCGGAATCCCTTTCGCGACGCAATTCACCCTAACACGCTTGGGAATGAGATCATGGCTAAAGCGGTTGCGAAGTACCTTCTCGCGGCCGAGACAGTGCGTTGACGGACCTTTTAGATGGCGACCAGGATCGCGGCTGTGGACAGAGCCTAAGCTCTAATCACGTCAAAGGTAGCCGTCGATAAAGATCATAGGTGGCCCGTCGGACCCTCGGCAAGTCAATGCGAATACTCTTACTGAATCAATTTTTTAGTCCCGATTCAGCTGCCACGAGTCAACTGCTGACCGATTTGGCCTGCGGCCTTGTCGCCAATGGACATTCGGTTCGGGTCATTTGCGGAAGGAGTTCATATGCCCCATCGGGGTGTGCTGATCCCCCGGCAGTCCAGATCGTGCGCACTCCAGCGCTTCGCTTCTCGCGGGGCCTCGTTGCGAGACTAATCTCCTACGCCTCTTACCTTTGCGGCGCGCTTTTGTATGGACTCACGGGCCCCAGACCAGATGTCATCCTGACCTTGACCACCCCACCGGCCCTCTCCGTCATCGGGAGCTTCCTAAAACGGCTGTTTCATGCCCAGCACTTCATCTGGGAAATGGATATTTACCCCGATATCGCAGTTGATCTCGACGTCCTTCGCCCTAATTTCTGGATTACACATCTACTAGGGTTTGCGTTCGATCGGGCCCGCTATAACGCGGATGGCATCATCGTCCTCGGCACTTGCATGCGCGAACGGCTGATCCGCCGCGGTGTTCCAGGCGCCTCGATCCACATCGCGGAGAATTGGGCGGATGGTAAGGAGATCCAGCCAGTGCCATTTCCGCCAAACATTCCGCTTAGGATACTGTATTCTGGCAATCTTGGTCTAGCTCATGATGTCGATACGATCAGGGCTGCGATTCATCTTTTCAAAACAGATTGTCGCTTTCTCTTCGATTTCTCCGGCGCCGGACCGCAGCGAAATGCAATGGAGTCTTCTTGCCGAGGGTACGAGAATGTGTCCTTCTCTGGCTACAAGCCTCGACAAGCGCTGTCATCAGTTTTCGGAGCCTGCCACGTTGGGTTGGTGACACAGAAAGCGGTGACTCTCGGGTCTGTTGTCCCGAGTAAGACTTATGGTCTGATGGCCGCCGGGCGGCCGATTCTTTACATCGGGCCACGGGAGGCGACACCAGCCCGAATTATCGAACGATTCCGATGCGGCTGGCAAGTTGATCCAGGGGATCATGAGGGGCTTGTTGGCCTGTTGGAGCGATTGTCGGCGGAGCCGAACCTTGTTTCGCAAGCCGGGGCTCGCGGGCGGATTGCATTTGAGCAGAACTACGACTTGCCGATTGGGGTTGCCCGGGTTGCCTCGATTATAGGGGCTTTGAAGCCAGAGTTGGTGGGGGGCGGTGCTACAGGGGCGCGCAAAGTGCGAGGTTAACTGCGATGTGGCAAGAGCCATTGTGCCCGCAGGTTGACGCCGATTCACGCCGCTAAGAAAGAGATTCGTTATCTGCGATTTTCGTAGTCTGCGTTTGGTTTTCGATGTTGGGTGAGGTTCCATGTATTCGTTATTGTTCCTTTGTGTTTCGGCTTTCATTTTTTCGTTGCTGCTGACTCCACTCGTGCGGAATCTCGCGCTGAAGTGGGGTTTCGTCGACATGCCGGATCATGGACGGAAGTTACATGATCGTCCCATTCCGCGAGTCGGTGGCGTGGCGATTGCGGTAGCTTACCTGGTGTCCTACTTGGCCGTTTGGTTGGCTGGATTGCATGGCGGCGAGCTCATGATGCAGGGTGGGCTGGCGATTGCCTTGCGTGTCGCGCCGGCGGCGGGGCTGATCTTCGCGATCGGGCTGTGGGACGATCTGCGGGGGGTTACGGCGTGGCAGAAGCTGCTCGCGCAGGTTATTGCCGCTGTGATCGTCTATTTCGCAGGAGTACACATACACGGATTTGGCGGCCTGGCACTGGGTGATTACTGGGAATTGCCGCTGACGGTGTTTTGGCTGGTGCTGTGCACAAATGCTGTGAACCTGATCGACGGGGTGGACGGGTTGGCGACGGGGGTCGGGTTGTTCGCTACTGCGACCACCCTATTGGCGGCTATGTTGCAGAACAACCTCGAACTGGCGTGGGCGGTGTCACCGCTACTGGGATGCCTGCTGGGGTTTCTGCGGTACAACTTCAATCCGGCGACGATCTTCCTGGGCGATTCGGGGAGTCTGCTGATCGGGTTCCTGTTGGGGTGCTATTCGATTATCTGGAGCCAGAAGTCGGCGACGATTCTGGGGATGACGGCTCCGCTGCTGGCGCTGGCGATTCCGCTGTTGGATACGGCGCTGGCGGTGGTGCGGCGGTTTCTACGCGGGCAGCCGTTGTTTGAGGGGGATCGCGGACATATCCATCACCGGCTGCTCGACCGGGGCTTCTCCCCGCGGCGCGTGGCCCTGGTGGTGTACGGGTTGTGTACGATCACGGCGATTTGTTCGCTGTGCATGATGTACCAGAGTTTCCAGGGCGTGGTAATCGTGCTGTTCTGCGGGATGGCGTGGATGGGGATTCAGCACCTCGGGTATATCGAGTTCGGCGTGGTGGGGCGGATGTTTATGGACGGGGCGTTCCGGAGAGCGCTGAATACGAACTTGGCGTTGCATGCGCTGGAGGGGCAGTTGACGGATGCGGCTTCCGCGGATGAGTGCTGGGATGTGATCCAGGGCAGCGCCAAGAATTTCGGGTTCCATACGATCGATATGACGCTGGCGGGGCGGATGTATTCGTATCGAAATGGCGGGGTGCCGGAGCGGTCGTGGTCTGTGCGGATTCCGTTGTCGGATGGGTCGTATGTGGAGTTGACGCGGGAGTTTGAGGCTCCTTCGGAGCATAGCGTGGTGGCTCCTTATGCGGATGCGTTGAGACGGACGATTGAGCCTAAGTTGGGGGAGTTTGATAAGGCAAAGGCCGCTATTAGCCACGGATGAACACGGATGGACACGGATAAGACTGGAAATAGGTATTTGTTGATATAGAATAAGAAAGTGCAGACGAAGCAGCAGATTCACGAACTGGTTGACCGTCTCCCAGAATCGGAGACGGGCGCCGCGGTCCGGTACCTGGAATTCCTCCTCGCGCAAGATGAAGCTCCCATCGATGCGGAGATGCTTAAACGCATCGATGCGGCTCGCGCGGAGCAGGGTGGCGGCATTCCCCATGAGGAAATTCTTCGGGAATTCGGGGTGTGAAGACGTTCCTATGGGAACCGGCGGCACGCGCCGACTTGCGGAAGCTGGAAAAGGAAACGGCAATGCGTATCCTGTTGTCTCTCACGAGGTACGGTAAGACCGGGGAGGGAGACGTCAGGCCGCTTACGGACCGCAATGGGCTTTACCGGCTTCGGGTGGGGAAATGGCGCGTCTTCTTCGATCTGGACTTGCCTAATACAGTGCGGATTCACGGCATTGGCGCAAGAGTAATAAGCGCATTTGACAATCGCGGACAGGCATACTGAGGGCGGAAAGAACCTTTAGCCACGGATGAACACGGATGGACACGGATAAAGACTGAAAACGGTTATTTGTTGGTATGCCGTTACCTTGCGTCTTCGGGTAAGCGGGCGATGAGAGCTTGAACGAACGCCTGTGCTTCGTGAAAGACAGCAATGGCAGAGGCCAGAGAGGGCTCGTCCACATCGCCCGGGTAGCGGAACATCCAGGCATATTTTGTGAATTCTACAACCGCATCAACAAGGAGATCCAGCTCCGGGTCCAGTTCGACCGCTTGTTTGCCCAATTTTCCCAAGTCGTGAGTTTTGGGGAAGGGCTGATCATGCCAAACCAGGAAGCCCTTCAGTGCTTTCTCAGAAGCCTGTTGGCAGTGGTATAAGGCATCTTCCGAGGCTGGCGGCTCGGCGGCGAGATCAATTTGCGCACAGCGGAGATCCTTGTGGGC
>Ga0209697_10002791_pt1 | contig 24518 bp, 13 predicted proteins | sample AliMusrvi5mmetaG_FD_184115 | JGI IMG/M metagenome (GOLD analysis project Ga0209697, IMG submission 184115) | Freshwater lake bacterial and archeal communities from Alinen Mustajarvi, Finland, to study Microbial Dark Matter (Phase II) - Alinen... | ecosystem: Environmental > Aquatic > Freshwater...
CAAGGTTGACCCCATGCTCTTGAAAAGCCCTCAACCAGACGAGCTGCATTTCCAGATCATCGTTGGGGATGCCGCCTTCCTTGATCGAGGGATACCACCAGACGTCGAACGGCTCGGGCTCGCCAAGGCCTTTTTCCAGCGGAGCCCCCAGCGTGCCGCCGCAGTTCTTGCCAAGCCAGCAGCCGTAAACCTTGTCGTAAAAATTAGAACCGTTGAGATCAATCATATGCACAGCGTCATAAGTAATTGCGAATTATTTTTGATTTTCACCAGAGAAAACACCTTCAGTGTGCTCCTGTGTATATCGCTTCGTGTGTAATTCAATAGAAAACGCTCTTCTCAGGACAGTTTGTGAAGGACCGGCCGCGCGGATGGCTTCCCCTTGAGCCGCCCGCATCAGGCCACATCTTTTGCAGCAAGAACATCGTCGCCATGGGTGGGTTTAATGCGTTGGCCGGGTTCCAGAACAACAAATTCAGAAGCAGGCCACTCTCCATCCACCAGTTTTTGCAGCAGAACGCAACTGCCGGCAAGTTTTTCATAACTCCATCCACTCTGGGCGGCTCTTTCGGATGCTTTACGTTCATAATCCGGGAAGCGCGCAATGCCGGTGTCGATGTAAGCCAGTTTGGAATATTGATTCAGTCCGCCGCCCAATGTCTCCATGAGATACCGGGCGTCTTCCTCACCGTATTTTGCAACGTATTCTTCATAAGTGTTCAGACCAAGCTGTTGCGGGATTGATTGTTCGCCTTCATATTCGCCCGTGTTTCTCTCAATCCAGCCGGAAGACAAATAATACGTTCCAGGGTTATTATCAAAGAAGGTTCGATATTTCTCTTTTGAACCCATGAGCAGGGTGATGCAGTCGTGAGCCTTTGGAATAACCAATGGAATTGAGGCATGCAAATCCCGTGTGCCGTTGTTGCATAGCCCATACCCGAGGAGAACGGCCTCGTATTTTCCTGCTTCAACCTTGTCAATTTCAGCCTGCAAAAGCTCCCGCATCCGCCCATCGCAAAGATTGTGAAGACCTTTTCCCATAAACACGGGATCAATAATATTCCTGGAGAGGGCGATGCAAAAGCAAGCCTCGCGAAGCATGATGTCGCAAATGATGAGCTTGAATTTACGTTGTGTTGTCTGGATGCCAGTTAAACGGTATTCCTCATTTGGGTTCATGTTCATGGTCTCGTTAATAGTTGCCGTGCTCATCAACAAGCCGGCCGAACTCTTTGAAGCTGGAAAATGTCATGTCGGGCGGAATCGAGTGATCGGAGTGGGCAATGTAACCCTTGTTGGCCATGCCTGCACGAAGTTTTCCGCGGACTTCTTCCCCGATTTTCTCCAGGTCGTTCGAGGAAAGCACACGAACGTCGATATTGCCAAAGAAGGTGATTTTCCCACCGTAGATCGGCGCGAGTTCGCGCACGTCCATCCGCGACTTGGCCTCCATCGGTTGCATGGCGTCGAACCCCGCTTTGATAAAGAGCGGTATTACGGGTTTCACATCGCCGTCGGTATGGAAGATGAACTTCATCCCGCGCTCGTGCGCCCACCGGCACATGCGCGCATGCGAGGGCCAGAAAAGCTTCTCGTAGGCTGCGGGGGAAAAAAACATCGACGCCGTGTAGGCGAGATCCTCGTAAATCCAGAGGCAGTCCGCCCCGATTCCTGCATCCGCGCCTGCCTGGAAGTTCTTCAACTGCGCATCGGTGAACACCTCGGCCATCTCGATCACCCAGTCGGGATCTTCGCCGATCGCCAGGGCCATTCCCTCGTCGCCCAGCAACCGCCGCATAATTTCCACCGGGCCGACGCCGCTCCAAGTCAGAAAGCGGTCTGCGGCACTTCCCTTGGACATGGCGGCGCGCGCGTTATCAAGATTGATTTGAAGCGGGACGGACTCGAAAGCGGGACGGAACTTCGACCGCCACAAATCGGGGCTGTCGCACGCGAACGCCAGATGCTCCGGCGTTCCCGAGCGCTTTTTCCAATAACGCACCGTGGCACCGTAATCGTCGAACATTGTTATCGTATCGGCATCTTCTGAAATTTGCGAACATTCACCGGGAAACGGCACCACCCACACCCATCCGACCGATCGGATGTCGGATCGCATGAAATCCAAGAGCGCGTCATGGTCGCCCGTAAAGCCCTGCTTGTTCCAAGCCGCAATGGTGTCGTTCCAGAACCCCTCGTGTCTTGGCACACGGTCATGATCGCGGCGTTCCAGGGCGCGGATCACGCGTTCCCGGCTGGTGAGCGGAGTGTGGGTGCTTGTCGTGGATGCCGTATTCATTTGCCACCAAGATAACTTTTTTGCAAATTATGACCATGCCCAGGATTCGCACAGACTTGTCTGCAGAGGACATTTTCAGAAGGTGCCGGCGGTTTGCCTTTTGGGAAGTTAAATATCCACCCGGCGCGACCCACGGCCCCAGAATACAGGACGGGCTGCAGCTTCTGATCGCTCACAACACAACCATTCATGCGGAAGCGGAAGATCGGACCATGTCGATTGACGAGGGAGAGGCGGGGCTTTTTCTCCCCGGGCGCCGCGAATTTTTTCGATTCGGGGAAAAGCGGGTAAATCACATGTCCTGGTGCAGCGCGCCCGCCCTGCCGGAGCTGATGAAGCGCCGGGATTTACTGAGCGATCTCCCGCTCAAACTCCCGTTCAATGCAACGATGAACGCGATCATGCAAACTGGGCTCGGCCTTACCCGGCAGACATGGCCGGCAGGTTCGCCGGTGGTTGATGCGCTTGGAATGGCGTTATTTCTCGAATGGCTTCAAATATTTTCAGCGGGAGCGACGCGCAGGATCTTGCCGGAACCGGTCTCGAAAGCGGAAACCTGGATGCGCGAGCACCTCGGTGATCCGGTGGACGTTGTGCAAATCGCGCGGGCCGCGAGCGTGAGCCCCCGTCATCTTTCCCGGTTATGGCGGCACTGCTTTAACGAGACGATTCTCGATCACCTTTGGAAACTGCGTTTGGAGCGGGCCGGGGAAATGCTGGCTTCGACGGGCTTTGGAATTGCGGAAATCGGGTACCAATGCGGATTCCAGTCCCCATTCCATTTTTCCCGGCGAATACGCGTCCACTTTGGGTGCTCGCCGCGCGAGTTGCGGGCGAGGTCGTGGAATCCTCCTTCAAAAAGAGATCCGCGAGTCCGCTTACCGGACGGCGAATGATTTTGCCTGCTTGACGGCAATGCTGTTCACTGAGCTGAAAAAAGGCGAGTGGGTCGTCCCGCCCGCAAACTGGAACGATGGCGGGCAATACACACGCTCCCGGCTTAAATGAACAGTATTGTGCTTAAAGGGAATGCTATGCCTCTCCAGGGTTTGCCATAAAAAACTTGGGCTAAAGACGTGCAGGCTTCCCCGCCTGCTCCCACAGGCCGGCGGTGACAGCCAGAATCCCCAGGGTGGCATCGGCTTTCGGATCGGATCGGATCACCAGGCGCTCCACCATCCGCTTAGGATGCGGGTTGATCCACCGGAGCGTGTAAAGATAGCGCTCGTAGTGGTATGGATCGCCGCCGTCGGTCACCACATAATGGCGCGCATTGGCGGATTTGAACTGCGACAAGCCGGGATGGGGCCACCAGTCCTGAATATTGGCCGCTTTTCCCTTTTCCATATGGGGAGTATCTTTCGAGACCGATCCGTATGACACCAACGGCACCACGGCGCGGGTTCCGTTGGAAAATTGAAATTCATAGCTGGCAAACTCTCCAGGCTTGGTGGCCCATCCGCAAGCATGCAAAAAATAGACGGATTGAATCCGCTGGTGGACCGGCACATTGACAACCGAGGGGAGCGGTTTCCCCGCGCTGGTGTGCGCGCGGTTGGATTTGAGAAGGAGGCAGTCGTTCCTTTTTGAAAAGTATCCTCCCGCAATCCGAAACGGCACTCCGTGGATGATCTGCCGGTCGCGAGGCATCTGCAGAAGAGGCATATCGGCAACCCAGCCATGCTCCCTGGAAAACTGCCGGTTGAAAAACGGGGCCAAATCCACGAAAACCCAGTCCCTCTCCCCCGCCTTTTGGACCTCTGAATACGGCTCCTGATTGATCGCCTCGACCTGCTGCCTTCTTTTCAAAGGGTCGGACGGCCAACGGCTGACCGAAATCTCCACCGGAACGGTTGGTTGTTTTTCAATCCCCGGCCCCCGGCCCACCGATCCTCTGTCGATATAAGTCGGCTCGATTCGAATCGTCTCGGGCGGAGGCAGTTGCCCGGTATCACGCAGATGCCGGATTTGCGCGACGAGCAACTCGATCGCCAGTCGCGTCCCGCTCTTCTCCAAGTTCAAACACCAGGCGCTGACGGGCGTCTCGGCATTTGCCAAACCGCGCGCCTCGACGGCGGAGAGGATTGATAAATCCCCGGGAATCCGCACTCCCATCTTTCGCGCAACCGCATAAAAACGCAGGGTCAAATCCGGGTCCGTGCAAAGCAGGGCGGTAACGGGTGAGGCGCCGGAAAGATGCCGGGCCAGTATCCTGCGAATCTGAAGAGCGGTAGCATCGCTCCTCAATCGCTCCGGCACCCCCTCGACTTGGTTTAATTCCAAAGCGGAAATGCGTCCTGGAAATTTTCTAAGCGCCCTGTTTGGAGTGCGGGTTGTGTGTGGGATCAGCAATCGCCGGTGGCCGCTCTGGGCAAGCTGGCGGACCGCCGCGTGGATCGCATCCCCCGGATCACTCATCAGTTGACTCGCGCGCCCCGGCGGGCCGTTGTTGCAAACCACGGCAATCCGCCGCTCGACCAACTCATTGATCAATTGGCCGGCATTCGCGGGAAGGAAATAGTCGTTGAGGGTGAGAATGGCTCCCTCGCACGGAGTATTCCGGGTTCTCTCGAACAAGCTCCACGACTGCGTGATATCCCTCCAGCAATGAAAAGTGGCCTTGCAATGATTCCGGGATAACAGGCGTTCAAAATACTCCCGCTGATGAGGGCTCATCACGGGAACGACGACATAAAGCTGGAAAGGAAATGGCTCGGCGGGGGCTAATTTTCCCGAGTCGCCGCGGCCGGGAAAGAGAATTCTTCCGCGCCGCTCGATCACCCCCTCGCCGATCAGCATGGCCGTCGCGCGGTTCAGGGAGTAACGGCTGATTCCCCATTGTCGCGCGAGATCGCGCTCAAACGGCAGCCGGGCCATCCCGCGCGCGTGGCATTGATCCGCCAGGGCGCGAAGTCTGGAAAGAGCGGCGGCTGTATCGCTGGGGGACATTGATTATGGCTAGCCATAATTCCGTCATTTCCATGCTCTCCGCAACTAAAATTTTGCAGGAACGAACGCAACCGTGGACAATAGAAACAAACGGTGCAAATCACTTCCCCCTCAAACAGAACCCCGCCGGGAGAGCTGCGGCTTTTCAGTCGGTCTTTCACGACAACCCATCCCCATCCCAAAGCAATCCTGGCCGGCGCGGACGGGCGGGTGACGATTGGAAGCAACACCTGGGGCGGAGGTCTGGAGCAATGGCGCATCAACGAAAAGGGCGACTACGAATTGCTTTGGTCGCACATTCCTGGCCGGGTGCGGGGGTTGACGGCCCTCTCAGAGAGCCGAATTTGCGCGACAGTCAAAATGGCTGCCGGATATGAAGTGCAGATTTTCGGGATAGACGGGAATTTATTGGCTCAATGGGGAGAGCAGGGCGAAACACCGGGGCAGCTCTGCAATCCCGCCGGCATCTCGGTTGATGCCAATGACAATCTTTATCTTGTTGATACCACGGAATGGAATGGTTCCAGGGCCATGTCGTGCAACAGGGTTCAGGTCTTCACTCTGGAGGGGCGATACCTGCATGGATGGGGAAGCACAGGAAAAGATCCCGGCCAGTTTAATTTGCCGGTTGGCATTACGGTGTCGCCGGACCAGACGGTCTGGGTCGCGGATACCAACAACTGCCGGGTGCAGCATTTCACCTTGGACGGCGGTCTGCTTGACTGCTGGGGAAGCCTGGGTTCAAAACCTGGATTTTTCAACTCTCCGCAGGGTGTGGCTGTCCTCAAAGACGGCGCTTTGCTTGTGGCTGACACGCATAACAACCGGTTGCAATGCCTGGATTCCAGTGACGGCGCTTTTCGTTGGTCCTGGGGCAAAAGAGGCCGGGAGCCGGACAGCCTCTGGCTGCCGTGCGCGGTGACGGTTGATCCGGACGGGCGCATTCTTGTTGCGGACACGATGAACCACCGGATCCAAATCCTGGAGGCAGATTCATGAATCAAGCCGAACTTGTAAATTTGAACAAATGCCTCCACGAACTGGCGATTGAGATGGGCGCATCCCATTACGGCATTGCGGATTTGAGCCGGTTCTACGCCGCGCGTCCAAAATCCTTTGAAGACTACGGCGAACTTCTCACCGGCGTTTCGATTCTCGTGCCCGAAAACAACGCGCTGCTCAACGGGCTGCCGATGACCGACGACGAAAGCCGGACCTCGCATTACAACATCAAAATTGCGCTGACGCTGCAGATCGCGGGACGCGTCCGGGAGGTTTTGATGGAGCACGGATTTCTAGCGGAGGTGATTAAACATCCGCCGTCAAAATCGGGTCCGACCGGTCTCCTGAAAGGTGCCGCGCGTCTTGCCGGGCTCGGGTGGATTGGCAGGAACCGGCTGTTGATTACAAAGGATTATGGGCCGCGTGTCGCGCCGACGCTGGTGCTCACCAACGCCCCGTTCGCACCGACAGCAACAAAGATCGAACCATTTTTGGATAGCTGCGGAAGCTGTGTGCGCTGCGTCCAGATTTGCCCGAGCCAGGCATTCACTTACGAACCGTTTGACGAAACCAATTCGCTGGACGGCTTTAACACTGGCCGATGCGCGGAAATACGGGCAATCATCAACCCCACCGGTTGGGGCGCATGCAGCCTCTGCGTCCAAGCGTGTCCTTTCGGAGCAGTCCACAGTGATCGCGCGCCGGCTTTCCACGATGCGTTTCCGTTTCTGGCACCGGTTTCATCAGAGAGCCCGTTTTAATTTATAGAACCAATGAAAATCGCCGACATCAAACTCGAACGAATCAAGGGACAAGCCGAAGGGCATTGGCACGAATGGGAGGAGGCGTTTGTGCGACCGCTCGCCATCTATCCCGAGTTTCAACCCGCCGCAGAGGAGGGCGTTAACAGGGAGTTCGACGGCCCACTGGAAGTCGATCAAATCTTTCTAACCGTTACAACCGACGAGGGCCTGACCGGCTTGCATGGTCCAATTAGCCGATTAACCGCATTCATCGTCGAGACGGAACTGAAAGGTTTCCTCATCGGACGCGATCCGCTGGAGGGCGACCTGCTTTGGGAACAGATGTCGCGCCTGGGTTACGCGGGGCGCCGGGGCGATTGGTGGGCGGCGGTGGGCGCAGTCGATATTGCGCTTTGGGATGTACGCGGCAAGGCGGCAGGGAAACCCGTTTATGAGTTGCTCGGCGGCGCGTGGCGGCAAAGTATTCCGGCCGGCGCGAGTTTCGCGGGGTTCTCGGTCTCTCCGGAACTTCTTCGCAAGCGGGCGTTGGAATTTCGCGATGCCGGGTTTGCCCGCCAGAAATGGTTTTTCCGGTACGGACCCGGTTCCGGACACGAGGGGATGAAAAAAAATATCGCGCACGCGCAGACGTTGCGCGAGACGCTCGGCCCGGATTATGTCCTCGGGTTTGATGTGTTGACCGGATGGGATTTGCCTTATGCGATCAAGATTTGCCGCGAATTGAAAAAACTCGACATTGCCTGGCTGGAAGAACCACTTCCCGTCAACGCTCTGGCCGATCACGTCAAACTCCATCAGGAAACAGGGATCCCACTTTCCTGTGGCGAACATCTTTTCACGCTCGACGAAGTGCAACCATGGCTCGACGCGGGAATCCTGGAGATTTTGCAGGTGGACATCGGTTGGACCGGCGGGATCACCGAGGCGATGCGCATCATTAAAGCCGCGGCCCGGACCGGCGTCAAAATTGTGCCGCACGGCGTCAGCCTGCCCGCCGCGCTGCAAGTGCTGGCGACGCTTCCGCTGGAGATCGACACCTTCGCGTCCCACGTCACTTTTTGCGCGGAGCGCGAGACTCTGCTGTTGAAGAATCCGCCGCCGATCGAGCAAGGCGCGTATGCGCTGCCTGCCGGACCGGGGTTTGGGATCGGGTTGGATGAGACCCGCATCCGATCCCGAACCGAATTGCGCCCGAGCAACACAGCAACACAAAGGATCGAATTATGAATACTACGAATACAAACAGCCAAAGGGCTCTCGCACGGGCGTCCCGCCTGTTTTTGATGGTTCCACTCGGCTTGTCGCTCGCCTTTGGCTCATCCGGAGCGGCGGAGGAAACCGCAAAATCACCGGCGCCGGGTGATGGCCTGAATGTGGTGCATGTCGGCAACAGCCACTCGCATCCCTTGCGCCTGCTGGTGCCGTTGGCCAAACAGGCGGGGCACGATAATTTCAAGGAAGGGCATATTAACATTTTGGGGGCTTCGCTGGGCTGGAATTGGGATCATGGCGCACAGAACAAGTGGCCGGAGACCTTGGCTGCCACGAATCGTTGGGATGCGATCACGCTTTTATCCTGGGGGAACGAGGACGAGAAATATGCGCCCTTGTTCATGGGCGAAGCCTTAAAAGGGAATCCGAAATGCCAGGCATTTATTTACGTGATCTGGCCCAATGCGGACATGGATTTTGAAAAGCCACCCGAGATACGCAGCGAGGAACATGGCGAAAAAGTTGCCGACGCGGTCGCCAAGGCATTTCCGCAGGCGTCTCCTCCACGCGTCATTCCTGCCAGCCTCCTGATTCGCGAGCTGGGGCGGTTGGCGGATCGCGGCGAACTGCCCCATGTTGACAGCCGGTTTGCTCTATATTGCGACGGCGGACATTTAAGCAGTTTCGGCGCGTATGCGGTGAATGTCATGATTTGCGCCATGCTTTACAATGAATCGCCCATGGCCTATCCGGCGGATATTTACAGTGTCGATGAACGGGGGCAGCCAAACCGTAAGGGGCATACCGTGACCGTTCCCCCCGAAACAGCGGAGGTGATCAAGCGCACGGCATGGGATATCCTGCAAACTTATCCCCGTGCCGGCATGCCGCCGCAGTTGGTCATTGGCAATCGCCGTCTTGATCTGGTGATCGCCGGGCAGCCGTTCAAAGCAACGCTGCAACCGTTGAATGCCGCCGGGCCGTGCGCGTGGTCGATCGCCAGCGGCACCTTGCCGGCCGGCATCTCCCTTTCCAAGGAAGGGGTTCTGGCGGGACGTTCGTCCGCCATTGGCAACTATCCGGTGACGATCCGGTTGACCGATGGCAAAAAACAATTCGAGCGACCCTTTGTTTTGTCCGTCGCCCAGGACACGCCCCCGGTCATTCCCGCGCAACCGCTGGAGAAGGTGACTCTGGATCAATATGTCTTTCATCCGCTCAAGGCTGAAGGGGGTGTGGGGCATCTGACCTGGAGCATGAGCGGCGGCGCCTTGCCGCACGGTTTGCTGCTGACGTCGGCGGGAATTGTGGTTGGTTCGCCGGGCGAGTCCGGCACGTTCACTTTTAAAACCAAAGTCGAGGATTCCTTTACCGGCGGGGCCCGCAGCGCCGAAAAAGAGTTTGCGTGGGTGATTGGCCCGGCGACGCCGGCCACCCTGCAGGCCAAGTCGGTGGTTGTCTCCGGCAAGCCGGATGATCCAACGGTGGTGATTGACGGTCATTTGGATAAACCGTATTGGAATCTCGATCAGCAAATCGCCAAAAAAGTCAAAGGCGCGCCGGAGAAAAAGGCGTCATTTGGCGCGATTTGGACACACCTAAATAATAAGCCGGACGGTCGTGAGTTGGTGCTGGCTTTCAAGGTGCTCGATGGGCCCAAAGGCAAGACCCCCAAGGATGGAATTCATATTTTCATCGATGGCAATCATGATCAAAAGGTCATTTATGGCGCGGATGACACGCACTTTTTCGTGCCCCGCGTGCCCCGCAACAGTCCGAAAGGTTGGGAAAAGGCGGGGTGGGCCGATTCTATTCGCGGCAAGCCAAACTGGTTTACCGCCGCGTGTGTGCAGGAAATTGACGGCGGATACACGATGGAAGTTCGCCTGGGTGGGGGCAATTACTTCCAAGGCGAAGGCAACTGGCTGAGATTTGGGGCCAAAGGAGTTTATGGCCTGGATGTGGCCGTGGACGAAGGAGACGGCAACGAGATCGCGCAACAGGTCTGGCGCGGGGATGCCAACGACGCCGAAGACACCAGTCATTTCGGGACGATTGTCCTGATCAACGAGCCGGCCAAGTAACCACAACCCAACTCAAAAATTACAAATACCATGAAAAAATGGATATGAAACAGTCAGAGAACCGATCAAAAAACATATTCAATTCGCGCGGACAATTTGTTTTGCCGAAAAACACGTTCACCTTCGCAACCCAGTATTACCGGATGGTGCCGATGCCTGAGGACTGGGAAAGAGACCTGGCCCGCATCAAGGAAATGGGGTTCGACACCATTCGTCTCTGGGCGCTCTGGCAATGGGCGGAACAGCAGCCTGGCGATTATTATTTCGACGACCTGCACGACCTGCTCAAACTTGCGCGCCGGCATGACCTGGACTGCATTCTGGTCACCGTGCTCGACCAATGCCCGGCCTGGGTTTCAGAGAAAGCGCAATCCCCGGTCATCAACCTGAACGGCTCGACCGGGCACGGCATTGCCGCATGCTGGGACGCGCCAGCCGTGCGAAAACTGGGTGAACGGTTCTTGCGCCGGCTTTGCGCCGAGCTGGGCGGCTACGATCATCTTAAAGTGTGGGATGTTTGGAATGAGGCGACCAAAGACGAATGCCGCTGCGAGCACACCCGGAAGCATTTCGAGCAGTGGCTCCGGCAGCGGTACGGCACGGTTGTCGCGCTCAACAAAGCCACCTATGAAACGCGCTATCGCTCTTGGGAGGATGTGACAATTCCGGCCAGCTACTGGCAGACTCCCATGTGGATGCTTTATCAGGAGTTCCGCTGCCAGGGCGTGGCCGAACAGGTTGGCTGGGCTTACGAGATTGTCAAAGGCTTGCTCCCGGATCGCTGTGTCGCCGTCCATTGCCATTGCGATGAACATCCCTTTGTCCATAAACGGGGCGGCAGTCAGCGCCGCGCCGGATGGGACGACTGGGCACTGGGAAAAGCAACGGATTTTTATATCACCGGCGAACACGAGTTTTACCAGGGCGAAGGCGCCTACTCCCGTCTCTCCAACATGGCCGCCTGCGTGGCCAATCTCGAGGCCAAACGCACGATGACCGGCGGACGCTTCTGGTCCACCGGCATGAGCGGTGGAGCCTCCAAAATCCCACCACTCAACCTCCTCACGCCGGTGCGCCCCAAGGAAAACCTGTTCAGTCTCTGGACCTGCGTCGCGCACGAGGCGCGCGGGATCATTTACTGGCAATACCGCGTGGAACGTCTCCGCATGCCGGAGGCGCCGGGATGGGGGCTCACAAGTTTTGATGGCGGCGAAACCTATCGCACGGAGGAAAGCCGGCAGTTTATCAGCGCCTTGCGTCCGCATGAAATCGGCTTGGTGCGCGCCCGTGCCCCGCAATCCGGGTGCGCGGTTCTTTACAGTCTCAGGTCTCACATCCTCAGCGAAGTTCACGAACACTTGAATTACATCGCATCGTTTGAAGGCGCTTGTTTCGCTCTCTGGATGCGGAATCTGACGGCGGATGTGGTGACCGAAGAGGACGACCTCGCTCCATACCGGTTTATCTATCTCCCGATGACCCACTCGCTGGCCGAATCGACGGTGCAGCGGTTGATCGAGTTTGTGCGGCGCGGCGGGACGCTGGTCATCGAGGCGGCCACCGCCTCCTCCGGACCAACCGGCATCCTGCATAACACCATCCCGGGATACGGCCTCGCCGAAGCAGCCGGAATCCGCGAACTCGACACGCTTTACGAGCCAGCCTGCAAGTTCCGCACACGATTCGGCGCGCTTCCAGGCGTGGGGGAACAACGCATTTTCGCAGTCGATGCCGCCAAAGTCATAGGGAGTTATCCCGGCGGGCAACCGGCGGCGACGGAAAATCGATTTGGCAAAGGCCGTGTGATTTACCTCTCCACAAATGTGGCGGGCGGCATCCGGAAAAGCGGCAGTTTGAAGGAAATCGAAACCCTCGCAAAACTGACCGGCTTGGTATCGCCGATTACGGTGTCGCCTCTGAGACCGATCACAGCCCGGGTGCTTGAGAATGACGAAGAGCGATTTGTATTTGTTTTCAATCATAGCGAGAAACACGAGACCGCCGGTGTGCAATTCCCGTTTTCAATGGAAAAACAGACGCTCATTCACTGCGGCGAAAGCCAATTTTCTGCCCAAGGCCCCTCGCTCTCCGTGAAAATGAACGCCCGCGAGGTGCTTGTCCTAAAAACGCTGAAAACCGCCGGGAATAAGAAACGACATCGAGAAAACGACTGTGACAACACGCGAGTTATGACAAATGCCATTGGGATTTCAACCCACAACGAACCAAATGAAACCGAATGATATCAAAGAGATTGGCTGCCGCCGTGCCGGATTGCCACTTTTCCGGTATAACCCAATGCTTTGGTGCGTCAGTATGGCATGGCAAGCCTTCTTGTTGTCGGTTCCTGCGGTCGCAAAACCTGCGGAGCCAACTGTCGAAAAGAGTTCGGCTTCGGCCGGCACTGATGACAGTTGGGCTTTTCAATATCGCGAAAATGATTTCCGCGATTCGGCGCTGCTCGACCTTCGTTATTTGAATGAAAAAACCGCCGGCGAGCATGGATTCATCCGGCTCAACCCGCAGGGTGACGGCTTTGTGCGCGGGGATGGGGTGCCCATCCGGTTCTGGGGAACCATTCACGCTGACACGAACTATAAGGATGAAAAGTTGCGTCAGAATGCGCGTTGGCTCGCCAAAATGGGGGTTAATCTGATCCGGCTGTGCACGTACCTGCCATCCCCGAAGCCGGGCTCCCGGCCCGAGGAGGTGAACCAGGCAAACATCGACAAAGTCTGGCGCTACGTGGCGGCGATGAAGAAGGAAGGCATCTATACGGTTATCGTCGGTTACCAGGCCATTTTGTTGCCGGCAGATTTTACCGGCTGGGGGATTCCCGGTTACGAGGTGGATTGCACGAAGAGTGCCAAGGTGCAGCTTTGGGGGCTGATGTATTTTAATGAGCGATTACAGACAGCCTACAAAGCCTGGCTCAAAAAACTGTATGGCGAGGTAAATCCCTACACGGGAATGACACTGGCGCAGGATCCGTCCGTCATGATCCAGACGATCACCGAGGATGGACTCCTTTTTTACATCTTCAACACCATCAAGCCGGAGCAACTGCGCGAACTGGGACGACAATATGCGGACTGGCTGAAAACCAAATACGGTTCCCTCGACAAGGCGCTGGAAGCATGGAATCACGACGCTCCGGTAGCGGGAAAAGGGGGAATCAGCAACGACGATGCGGCAAACGGAGTGATGGGATTTTATAACATCTGGCTGGCTACAAAGGCGGCGCCTCGCCCGTCCCCCGACAAGGCGAAACGACTGGCGGATCAGGTGGAATTTCTCAGCCGAACCATGCGCAAGTTCCACGAGGAAGTGGTCCGCTACATGCGCGAGGATTTGGGCTGCAAACAACCGATCTTTTGCGGAAACTGGTATCCCGCCGACAAAATGACGATGATGGATGCCGAACGCTGGAGTTATCAGCCGGGACAAGTCATCGCCGAGAATCACTTTTTCGCCGGGCCGAAAAAGGGCGGTCCTGGTTGGAGGGTGACGGCGGGCGATCTGTTTTCTTCGTCCACGGCGCTCAAACCGCTGGATCTGGATGATTCCCCGCCTTTTATCTTCAAACACGTCGCAGGACTGGCGACTTTTCTGACATCCTCCACTTGGGAATACCCGAACATTCATCAAAGTGAGGGACCTTTTCTGTCGGCGGTCTATGGCGGACTCACCGGATTGAGCGGTATCTGCTGGGATGGATTCAGCTATACCCTAGAATATGATTTGCAAGCCGTATTGCCGATCGCCAAGGAAAAATGGCTTATCATCTATAGCAACGCCCGCCCGACGTTCGCGACGAGTTTTCCAGCCGCCGCCCTAATTTTCCGCAACGGCTATGTGACTCACGGCAAACCGGTCGTCGAGGAGGAACGGAAATTGTCGGACATGTGGGAACGAAAACTCCCCCTCGCGATGGATCACGGCTCTTACAAGGCGACGAGCGAGGCGATGAAAAGCGGGTCGGTGGATCCGCTGGCTTTCTTCGTCGGCCCGGTCCGGGTGAAATACGACGGCGATCCGTCCAAGAGCAAGGTGGCGGATTTCTCCAAACTGATCCTGCGCGACCAGCAACGGGTGCTCAGCAACACCGGCCAGGTCGAATTGAATTATGGCAAGGGGATCTGCATCGTCGATGCGCCCAAGGCGCAAGGCGTCTGCGGGTTTCTCGATCAGACCGGGACATTTACCCTGTCAACGGTGACGATCACCAGTACCAACCACTACGCCGCGATTTTGGTGGCTCCGCTCGACGATCAGCCATTGGCCACTTCCAAAAAGGTGCTGGTGCAAGTGGGAACCACGGCGCGGCCCACTGGTTGGAAAACGGAACCGGCGGAATTGAAGGTGGCGGGACATGAGAAACCGATTCCGGCGGAGCGTGTGCTGGATCTCGGAGCAGGCCCCTGGCGCGTTGCCGCCACGCATGCCACTGTCACCATCGCCAATCGCAATTTGACGAAGGCCACACTGCTCGACGCCAACGGCATGGACGCAGGCGATGTGCCGGTTACCCTGACGAATGGTAGTTGCCAGGTCATTTTGCCACCGCAAACCATGTACTTGATCCTGAACTCCAAAGAATAGATCCAATAAGAAAGAACCCCCATGAAAAAATTGAAATTAACCCAAAAATATTTCGCCGCTTTCATTCTCCCGCTGCTATTTACCGCTGCCGCTTATGCCGCAGACGACCCATCCGCAAACTGGCGGGTGATGGTCTCGCCGGAAAGTTCGCTGAGCTTTCAGTTCATGCGCGGGGCTGAACTTGTGTTTTCGGCAAGTGTGGGCGCGGCGGGCCCCAATTGGAGCAGGCCGGAACTCAAGTCGAACGAAAAGGCGACGGGCGATGAACTGGTTCTGACGACTCCCTGCGTATTTGATAAGGCCAACGGGCAGGTCATCACCATCAAACAACGTGTCTGGAAAAGCGGCGAACGGGACATCTCCTTCCAGTATGATCTTTCGTCCGACAAGGATATTCCTTTGATCGAACTGGGTGCGGGAAAAATCGTGTTCGAGCCGAAATTCCAGGACGGCGATATTCTTTTCAAGCACACCAATGGTTCCGAGGGAAAACTGCCTTTGGCAATCGGCGGCCCCGGAGGACAGCCCGAGACCGGAACGCTGGTCTTCCGATCAAAGACGGCAGGCGACATCACAGCGACCATCGATCCGCCCTTGCCGGTCGCCTATCACGGCAAACTCAAGTTTCAAATGGCCAAAGATCTTTTCAAGGCGGGAACGAAAACCGTCACGGTCACCTATCATCTGCCGGGCCCGACCAGCCTGCTGGTCAAACAGGCGGACGTTGACAAGTTGATGCTTTCCATGGAGGTGCCGGAGAAAGACCTCGCCTTCCATCCGGATGACGCGCACCCCTTTGCACCGGGAACCGACGATCCCTCCAAGTGCCAAATCGACTTGCGCTATCTCAACGAAAAAGAGGCGGGGCAGTCGGGATTCCTAAAACGCGGGCCTACAGGCGACCAGTTTCTGCTAGGCGACGGCACGCCGGTGCGATTCTGGGCGGTCTGCTCGAAGGATGAAAAGCAGCTCGACCAGCATGCGCGCTGGCTGGCGCGGATGGGTGTGAACATGGTGCGCGTGAGCGGGGCGACACTCCAGCCGAGGGCACCCGGCTCGAAGGTGACCGATGTCGAGGAAGATTCTCTCCAGAAATTGTGGCATGCCGTGGCCATTCTGAAAAAACAAGGCATCTATACGACCATTCATCCTTACTGGGGGCATGGCCAGGGAGCCGATCTCACCAACTGGGGGATCGAAGGATACACCGGCAAGGATATGCCCTGGGGACTCCTATTCTTCAACAAGGAATTGCAGCGGGGCTATCGCACCTGGCTCAAGGAACTCTTCACCCGCCCCAATCCTTATACCGGTATTCCGCTGGCCAAGGATCCGGCGGTGGGTATTTTCATTTTGCAGAACGAAGACAGCCTGCTGTTCTGGACCAGCCAGGGGATCAAGCCGCAGCAAAAGGCGGTGCTGGCCGCGCAGTTTGTCGAATGGCTCAAAGTCAAATACGGCTCGCTGGACGCGGCGGTAAATGCTTGGGATGGGGATAAACTCCCGAATGATCGCGTGGCGGACGGTGTTCTGGGAATTTATGACATCTCTGCCGCCACCGCTCCAAAAACAGGTGGCAAAGAAAAACGGATTACGGATCAATACCAGTTCTTTGTCGAGACCATGCGGCGGTTCAATGCCGAAACGGTCGAGTATCTCCGCAAGGACCTCGGATGCAAAATGCTCATCTGCGCCGGGAACTGGCGGCCGGCCAGCGAGGAGCTGATGCTCGACGCTGAACGCTGGTCCTACACCACCACGGATGTCGTCGCCAAGAACCATTATTTCAACGGCGTTCATCAGGGGGGCGGGGCCGCCGGCTCGGCGGTTAATAACGGCGACATCATCGCCGACCGGAGTGTGCTGTTCTATCCTTGGATGTTCCCGGTCAACATGAAGCAGATTGCCGGATTCCCCAACATGATTACCGAGAGCACATGGACCAATCCAGACCTGTATCAGTCGGAGGCGGCATTCCTGGTCGCGGCATACGGTTCGCTCACGGGATTGAACGCCTTCTACTGGTATGCGACAAGCGCGACAGAATACGCACCGATGTCCTCATGGAATTTCGATGTTTCCGCACCGATGCTGGCCGGAATGTTTCCGGCGGCCGCGCTGATCTACCGCAAGGGTTATGTCCAGCCGTCGAAGCCTGTCATCCACGAGGAACGCGCGCTGGCCGATATGTGGGCGCGCAAAAAGACGGCGATTACCGAAGGGCTGGCCTTTGATCCGAACCGCGACAACGAGCGACGCGAAGCGAAGACCTCGGATAACAAGGCCGACCAGCTCGCATTTCTGACTGGTCGCGTGGAGGTCCGGCCGGACGGAGATCCTTCAAAGACCCTGATTGCGGATTGCTCGAAGTGGATTGACCCGAAGGAAAAAATCCTGCGCAGCAGCACGGATGAACTCGTCTGGAACTACGGCACCGGCCTGTGCACCGTCAATTCCCCGAAGGCGCAGGGCGCATCCGGTTTCCTGAAACAGGCCGGGCCGATCAAGCTGGCCGATGTGCAAATCGATTCAACGGACAGTTACGCGACCGTTCTGGCGGTGCCGCTCGATGACAAGCCGCTGAAGCAGTCGAAAAAAGTTCTCATCCAAGTTGGAACGACAGCCCGCCCGACCGGCTGGAAAACCAAACCGGCTCTTTCCCGGCCCAAAGGCGTGAGCGAGAACTGCGAGAGCATTGCCGACAAAGGCCATGCGCCCTGGCTGATTGCCAACGCCCATCTGACCGTGCGCATCGCCAACGCGACGCTCACGAAAGCCGTCCTGCTGGATGGCGCGGGCTGCCCGCTGCGCGACGTGCCGCTGGAGCGCAAAGGTGCCGAAATAATCGTTAAAGCGCCAGCCGAAACGATGTATCTTGTTTTGAGCGAAAATTGAACAACCCGAAAATTATGCTCCCCTCCGACTTTCCGCTTAAATTTATGAGATCGTTTCTGTTGCCTTGTTTCCTGGCGATCTCTCTCGCTTCAGCTCGCTCGGAGTCCTCGCTTGCGTTGCATTTGCTCGATCTCTCCGGGCGCAAAGCCGGCATCTGCTCCATGCCGCGCTGCGGCGACGGCAAACTGGCGGTGGAGCTGGCGAGGGAGAGCAAACTGCTCGTTCATGCCATGAATGAGAAGCCTGCGGAAGTCGCAATGGCGCGGAAAGCCGCTGACGAAGCCGGGCTTCTGGGCCGGACGCTTTATGTCGAGGAAGGCGGTGTTTCAAAGAACCCGCTGGCCGACTGGTGCGCGGACTTGCTGGTCATTGCCGATGCATCCGATGCGGATCTCGCCCAGGTTGTGCAAAAAGACATTCGCCGCGTGCTGTCGCCTTATCGCGGCGTGGCCATTGTCGGGCGGGCGAAGGCGCTCGGCGCGGGGCTGTCTCGCGTGCAGCTCGAGGCCTGGCTCAAGGGGCTTGACGCCCCCGGCGGAAAGATCGTCGAGGACGATTTTGGGTTGTGGGCAATAGCAACAATGCCGCCGCTGGCGGGGGGCGACGACTGGACCCACTACGCCCACGGGCCGGACCAGAACCGGTATTCCAAGGATGACGTCCTCAAATACCCCTTCGTTCTGCAATGGACGGGCAAACCCTATTTTGACGGCAAGTATGATATGGTCGTGGCCGCCGGGGGCCGTTTGATCCGGGCGAATTCAAAGCTGGGCCAACCCAAGCCCGACGGGGTCACAGTGCGCAGCGCCTATAATGGTCAAATCCTCTGGCAAAGGCCGCTTCCGGACCGCTTCGGCGGTTTCGGCTCACTGATCGTCGCCACCCCGGACATCGTTTATTTAAAAGACGGCAACGGCGTGCTCTGCCTCGATGCCGAGACGGGCAAGGAAGTGAAACGCCTCTCGCTCTCCGACGATCCGCAGGTGGAATGCCGCTGGTTGATGCTCCAGGATGGGGTATTGGTCACGATTCTCGGCCCGTGCCCGGCGCTCAAGGATGATGTGCCCATGAGTTCCTTTGCCTCCACCCTGCCCGAAGAAAGATGGGGTTCTTTGGATGGAGTCTTTGGCACGCCGGAGGTTAAGGCGTGGGAAGTCCGTATGGACGAGGTCAAGTATCACTGGTTCCAGGGTTACGACCGGGGAACCGCCTTGATGGCGTTCGATGTCACTTCGGGAAAGAAACTGTGGAGCATGGAAACACTGCAGATTGATCCGGCCAAGAGTGCAATTTGCGGGGACCGCGTTTACTTCTATGCCGCCCGGTCCTATGCCTCGTGCGTGAATTTGAAGACCGGGAAAACGATCTGGAAGACCAATGACCCCATCGCCAAAGACCCGCTCGGCGCGGGGGGGGCGGGCATCACTTTCATGCTCACGCGACGGGTGGCCGGACTGGCCTCACCCGATGTTTACCTGATCAACTCCTTTAAGGATGGTCATTATCGGGCCTATTCGGCGAAGGACGGGACGGTCCTTTGGGGCCGGGGACTCGGTCGGACGCAAGAGAGTGCGAAAGAAGAAACAGAATTGGGGGGCACAACTTTTCCCGTGTTGATGAATGGAAAAATGATCCAAAAAGGAGGCGCGTTCTTCGACCCGTTGACGGGAAAACCGACGGGGGAGAAACTGGTCGGAGGATCCTGGGGGGGGTGCGGTACGTTCGCTGTTTCGAAACATGGTATCCATCCGATGTGCGGGACGAGCTGGGATCTTGACGCCAACGCGCCCATCTCCTATGCAGGGGAGCTCAAGGCCGCATGTCTTTCAGGCGTCGTGCCAGCCGACGGGCTGCTCTTTTCCGGTCATGGAGATTGCGTCGGTTGCGCCGAGTGGGTCGGTTATCAGACCTTCCGTTCCGCAGATGGACTCGCCCTGAACGGCCCCATTTCGGATCCGGACCGCCTGGTCACAGGTAAAGCTGTTGATCATCCTTCCCGTGCTGCTACCCCACAGGATTGGACGACCTATCGCGCTAACAACAACCGGTCGGGTTCCTCATCGGTCGCAGTCCCATCTGCCGCCAAGCTGCTCTGGACCTGGACTCCGAACCCGCCGTTCGATTACTCCGCCGAACTTGCCACCGGCCTGGAGACGCCCTCGACGCAATCGATCTGCGTGGGGGACCGGGTGTTTTTTGGAACGGCTGCGGGCGTCATCCGGTGCCTGGACCGAAAGACGGGGAATGAAGTATGGAATTACCCGACCGCCGGACGCATCCTCTCCGCTCCAACCTTCTGGGAAGGCAAACTTTATTCCGGTTCGGGCGATGGACGGGTCTATTGCCTGAACGCGCAGAACGGCAGCCTGGTCTGGCGGTATCGGGTCGCTCCGGTAGAACGGCGCATCATGGTTTTCAGCCATTTGACGAGCGCGTGGCCGGTCAACGCCAATGTCCTGGTCGCCCCCTCGACGCAAGCGGGCGCGAATGGAGCCGTGGCCTATGCCTCGGCGGGACTGATGGGCAGCGCGGGGGGAACGTACGTCTGCGCGCTGGATGCCCGGACCGGAAAACCGCTCTGGGAAACGGGCTTGAACGATACCGCAATCCCAGCCACGGAGTCCGGGAAGAACAACGGGGCCGACAAGACAGGATCAGTCGTTGATACAAAGCAGGCTGGCGACGCGATCCCCATACTCCCGTCGGGCACCGGGCAAATGGCATGGTACAAGGGTAATCTCTGGCTTCACGCGGGAGACAGCGGCCTCTACATTATCAATTCAGTCACGGGCAAGGCTTCGGCAGCAATCGATATTAACAAGATCGACAACCTACGAGTCGAGAACAAGGATCATATTCGCTGGGGCACATTTATGCCAGGGCGGGGGCAGGATATTGGCATCCTTCCCGGCGGTTGGGTGATCTTTGGCGGGAAGGAAATCTATAACGCCTCTGATCAGATGCTCCAACCGAGAAATATCTGCGCGTTCCTCCGGGCCGAACCGGACCAAGTGCCTCTGGTCAACGGCTATCCCGACTTGATCAACCTGAAGTGGAATGGCAACAGCATCCTGCCGGTCTGGGATGACAAGGAGACGATCCTCACCGGTTATGGGGTGGGTAACAACAAGACTGGCCCCGTGTCATGCAGCGGACTGGCTGATTTTTTTACCACGCAACTCAAGGCGACTCCCTTTGATCCCAAAAAAGCTGCCAATGGTTTTTGGAACCCGGGATTGAGGAACAGTATCGTTTCCGATCTTCCCTCCGACCATGCGCGCAAGGTGTTGCCGGAGCAACTCAAGAGCCAGGATTTCCTGACCCCGCTTTTAGCAGACAACGCCGTCGTCTTTTGCACGAAAATAAATAGAGACTGGCACGTGATAGCGGTCAATCGGACCGATTCCACTTTGCTTTGGGACGTCGTAATCCCAGCGCAACCCTACTTCGGCGGCCTCTCGATGACGAGCGCGGGCGACGTGCTGGCGCCTCTCGTCGATGGTCGCGTCATTTGCATCGGCGGACAAGGAGCTTCCGTTGGAGAAAATCAGAAGAGATGACTATGATGAATAAAAAATCACGATGGGTGAAGTTGGGCGCGGCTCTATGGCTGGCAGTGGGTGTCAGCCTTGGCGCTGCGGGCACTCTTACGCAAGCGACGAAAGAAGCGCCGTGGGAAAACAGTCTCGGCATGAAGTTCGTGCCGGTGGCGGGGACCGCGGCGTTGTTTTGCATCTGGCACACGCGGGTGCAGGATTTCGCCTCCTTCGTCAAGGCCACGGCAGGCACGGCACCGGTCGCCGGAGGCAAGGAGGTCGCCAAGGACTGGCAGACGCCGGAGGCCGGCAAGCCCAGCAACTTCCATGCGGCCTTGAAAAAAATGGAGCAATATAACCAAGGGCCGACCGAACCGGCCTGCAACGTCAGTTGGGAAGAAGCCGGGGCATTTTGCCAGTGGTTGACGAAAAAGGAAAGGGCTGCGGGCGCATTGCCTGCGAATATGGAATACCGGTTGCCGACCGATGCCGAATGGAGCGTGGCCGTTGGGCTGGGACCGGAACCAGGCCAAACGATCTACGAAAAAAACCGGAAGATCACGGAAGTCTACCCGTGGGGCACGGAGAAGATGCCCGCAAAGGCCGCGGGCAATTATTTCGGCGAAGAGCATCGAACGAGCCCTTACCAAAAATTCGTCGCGCCCAACGATGGATTCATGTTCACCTCGCCCGTGGGCAGTTTTCCGCCGAACGCCTTTGGCTTATATGACATGGGCGGCAATGTCTGGCAATTTTGCCGGGACGAGTTCGATCCGCCTCTGCCCGCGCGTGTGTTGCGCGGCGGCGCGTGGTGCACCACGGATCTCAAATATATGCTGTCCGGTCGCCGGACAGCCGCGCCGCCCGATTCCCATTATAATTTCAACGGGTTCCGTTGCGTCATCGCGCCGGTGGCGGCATCGGCCTCCCAATAAAAATGGCCTCAGCATTACCCGATGTAACTTTACCCGACCCGGCTCTATCGCACCGAACGAACCAGTGACAGCAACACATCCACAATGAAAACAATCCTCACCCTGCAACATTCCCTCTGCCTCGGAGCAATCCTCGGCAGCCTCTGCCTGGCAACGCCCGCGCGGGCGCAGGCGATTCTCCTGCAAAGCGCCACGGCATCGCAGTCGCCCGCGCCGCAAATCCAGTTGTCATGGAAATCGCAGGGAGCTGGCACCCTGGTGCAAATCTATCGACGCGGACTCGGACAGGAGGGCGGGAGCGCCTGGGGCAATCCGATCGTCAGCGTGATGGCACCCATCAACAGTTACACAGACACAGGCATCACGTCAGGGAGCGCTTATGAATACCAGTTGCGTTGCTCCCAGAACGGGACCGATGTCGGTTATGGGTATCTGGCGGCCGGTTTGGCGGTGACGCTGGTGGAAAACCGGGGCAAACTCCTGCTGGTGGTGGATCAGACGCTGAGCGCGCCGCTGGCGGCGGAACTGATCCAATTCGAACAAGACCTCGCCGGGGATGGATGGACGGTGGTTCGGACCGATTCGCCGCGCATGGCGGGGGCCAGTTCGGGCGTCGATATCACCGGCCAGCAAAATCTCAAGGCATGGATTGTATCGCAATACAACGCGGATCCGGCCAACGTGAAGGCGTTGCTCCTTTTCGGGCGTCTGCCGATTGTGCGCAGCGGCTGGTCCATACCGGATGGACATTTCTATGCGCCCCGCACGGCGGACGTGTATTATGCCGACATGCATGGGACATGGACGGATACGGATGTCAATCAACCGACGAGTGCAGGCGGCGGCACGAATGTTCCCGGCGACGGCAAGTATGACCAGGACACCCCTCCCAATGGCCATGTGGATTTGCAAATGGGGCGGGTCGATCTGGCGGAAATGACCACATGGCCTTTCAGCGAGGTGGAACTCATGCGCAATTACCTGCGCAAGGATCACAACTGGCGCCAGGGTTTGTTCTCGACCCCGGCGACCGGCGTGGCGCGTTCGTCCATGGAGGGCTCCGGCGTCTACTCGTTGTTTGGAGGGGCTTCGGTGGCGCTCACCGCAACCGGCCTTGCATTCCCACAGACCCAGACGACTCCTTTCCGTTGGGCGACGGATTTTGGCGATTGGAACGGCAACAACTATTTCTACCGGATCTACCAGGCGATGTTCACGACCAATTTCGGGAGCGGGAAATTAAACTGGTGTGATTCAAACAATGCCATGCGGGATATGCTTTGCATGGCGGATTACGGGCTGACCTGCGCCTGGGGGGGGAGGCCATACTGGTATATTCACCACATGGGAATGGGCGCGACGATTGGTTGTAGCGCGTACCGGACTCAAAATAACTTCAATTCCGGCGGCGATTATTTTCCCATAGATGATGGTGCGACTGGAGCAGATGAGAACGGATATTATCTGGGCGGTGGAGTTTGGACCAATCTGATGGGCGACCCGACCCTGCGGATGGACGTGGTGGCGCCGCCGTCCGGGCTGGCCGTGGTGCAGAGCGGAAGCCAGGCGAACCTTTCCTGGACGGCTTCTTCCGACCCGCAGGTTCTTGGTTACAACGTGTACCGGGCCTCCTCGTTTCTGGGGCCGTTTGCCCGGTTGAACGCGAGCCTGCTGACTGCCAACTCCTATACGGACACAAGCTCTTTTTCCCCGACGGATTGGTATATGGTTCGCGCGGTTAAACTCCAGAATGCAACGACGGGCAGCTACTATAACGCAAGCCAGGGAACCATGGCCAAAATTCAAAACGCGGTCTCCTATCCCATCGCGACCACGGCAGGGATCGGAGGCTCGATTTTGCCGGTCAACCCGGCGGTCATCTCCGGGTCGAACCAGACGTTCACGATCACCGCAGGCACGAACGGCACGATCATGGATGTGCAGGTGGATGGGGTTTCCCAAGGGGCCGTCGCCAGTTACACCTTCAGCAATGTTAGCGGCCCGCACAGCATCAGCGCCACGTTTAAGAACCCGGTGATGATCATACCGAGTATCGGATACTTGACCGGGACCTTTTCACCGAACAGCGGAAAATTGCTGGCGTATGGAGGCAGCCAGACATACACCATCACGCCTGCATCCGGCTATGTGATCAGCAACGTGACAATCGACGACGTGCCGCAAGGGCCGCTCACCGGTTATACCTTTACGAATGTCACCGTGAACCACTGCATTGT
>Ga0209697_10002792_pt1 | contig 24500 bp, 14 predicted proteins | sample AliMusrvi5mmetaG_FD_184115 | JGI IMG/M metagenome (GOLD analysis project Ga0209697, IMG submission 184115) | Freshwater lake bacterial and archeal communities from Alinen Mustajarvi, Finland, to study Microbial Dark Matter (Phase II) - Alinen... | ecosystem: Environmental > Aquatic > Freshwater...
CGCCAGCACGCCTGCAGAGGCAAAAAAGAAAAAAAAGACTTGCCAGCCAGGCAGAAATCTCCGACCAATGCCCCGTCAGCCAGCCCTACAGAGTTTTAACAATTTAACGGAATAAAAAATTCCCCCCGATGGTTGCGGCTGCGGTGTATTTCAACGTCTCGGGCGTGCTGTTGTTCCAGTCGCCAAGCCCGTGCAGGAACCGTCCGCACATGTAATCAAACGGGTAGCCGGTGCCCGCCCAGTAACGCGAACACTGGCTGGCGACCTTGCCGGTCGGAAACAAATCCCCCGCCAACCGCGTGATATGCGGCACCGGAAGCCCCGGCCTTTTATACGACCATTCCCAGTTGAAAGTGACATCCATGCCCGGGCGAACCTTGTGAATTGCCGCCGCGACTTTTGCGAAGAATTCTTCGTACCGGTCCTGATACCAGCGCACGTATTCCAGCCACTGCCGGTCTTTGTCCGACGTTGGAATCGCCTTTCCGAAAGCGGCGCGGCAACGTTTGCAGTAACACGGCTGGAACCCGGTCATCGTGTCATAAAACATTTCCTGCACGCCGTAGTTCGCCAAAACTTCAAGCGTCTGCGGGATGAGCAACTCGTCAAGATACGGACTGTTGACGCAGATCGGCAGAAAATTATTGCTGTTAAACCCGGCATCGACGTCGGTATTCTGCGAATGCAGCGTCCAGTCGGGATGTTTCCGGGCCGCCGCCGAGTCGAGAAAGACGCTGTAATAGCAAACCAACCGCATCCCCTCGGCCCGGCAGGCCACCGCCATGGCCCCGAGCATGTCGCTCTTCAACCCCGGATGCACCGTCCCAATCCGGGTCGGATAATACGAGTATCCGTAATGGCACTTTGCAAAAAACACCACGGCATCCACATGACACTCCTTTAACCGGCGGACGTATGCCCAGGCATTAAATTCCGCGCCGACATCGACCCCTTCAGGCAAATGGAAATCCGGGTGCAGCTTGCAGAGAGCACTTGGTTTCTTCATTGCTGGTTTCTTTTATCGCGTCTATTTCGTCGGCATCAGTGTCGGCTCCGTCCCGATCACCGGCTGGCTGGTCAGAATGATCGTGCCGAAGTGGCTGGTGTCCTCGGCGTCGTTGGCGTCGCCGTGCCAGACCTGCTGGGAGACCTTGCCCTCCTCCCCCTCATCCACCGAGACGTCAAGCCCATAGACGCTCCGCGGAAGCATGGGCAGCCATTGGCCGTCGGCTACCCAGTTAGGGCCAGACACTACAACCTCCACCGTATATCCGCCTTCGATCTCCGTGACTGTTTGATTCATGAACCAAGGCGGCTTCAACCCCCGAACCAGTGTCCCTTGGTAACCTGGTTTGACATAACGAGATATAAAAAAATGCATGTTATGGGCTCCGTAAACCACCCGGCCGTCATGCTTGCAGTCCGTGTAGATATGGATCCCGTCCTTGGGTGTCTTGCCTTTCGGGCCATCGTGTACCTTGAAGGCCAAAACCAACCCATCCCCCGCCAATCCGTATTTGTCGCCGTTGGGTACCGGCGCTGCCGGCAGCCGGTAATCCCACCGGTTCGAGCCATTCCACAGGCCTTTGACTTTGCAGGTCCATACTGCTGCAAATTCGGCATGTGCGGTCGGCGCCCCCTGCACCGCCTTCGCGATGGGTTGGAAGGGGATTTCCTTCCAGCATGCCTCCTCCAGTTTTCCGTCAATCTTAAGTATCTGGTCATCGGGGACCGTGGTGTACCATACAGTCCCATTAAAAATCACCGGTTGCCGCGCGTACTTCACCATCAATGAATCCGGACGCGCCGGGCCGATTTTCCAGGTGAAAGTCTTCTCGCAGGAACGCGCGCCGGCGGGATTGCTGTCAGTGGCCTTGACCGTAAATGTGAATTCCCCTGCTTCGCCGGGAGTTCCCATCAGAATGCCGCCAGGCGTCAGAAGAATCCCATAGGGCAGTTGCTTTTCGTCGAGGACATTCCATGAGATATGGCCAATGCCACCGTTGGCCTTGAGCGGGCGGCTCTGATACACGTCCAACGGCGTCGGGGGAAAAGGCAGATCGGCAATCACCGGCGGTTTGTCTTCGCTGACATTCAATGTGAGTGGGCGCTCGAAACTGTTTTTTCCGTCAACCAGCCGGAGAGTAATCGGATAGTCGCCGGGTGTCTTCGTTTGCCCCGACACAACGCCTTGCGCCGACAGGGCGATTCCGGCCGGCAGCGATCCTTTGACGAGCGACCACGCGCAGCGGCCCTGGGCGTTCAGCGCATGGAGTTCCGCTTTGTAGGGTTTCCCCGCAATCGCAGAAACCAGTTCGCGGTCGGCGATGATCAGCTCCGGTTTCATTCCCGCAGGCGGATAAGTTTGCAGGATGTCCCAGGCCGTCCGTTTGATTGCGGCGGCGGTCTCTTCGGGAACGGTAACGCTTGCCCACACGTCGCGGTTGGGCTTTCCGCCGACGGCAAGGTAAACGTCGCTGGGATAACCGAGAGGCGATTCGTTATAAAGCATTGAGCAGACCAGCACATCGATCGCATACCTGCCAAAAGCGCTCAAGTGACCTCCGTCGGAGGTCATGGCGGACCGGTTCTCGACACCGGGCAGTTCGCCCCTTTCTGCCAGTCGTCCAATTTCCCGAATGAGCAGGCTCGATGGGATGACCCGGGGTTTGGGGGCATCGGGAAAGGCTTTGGCAATGGCGGCGGCAACGGCTTCGCTGTGCGCTTCCGTGCGCGTCAGGGGCGGGTTGTCAAAATCCATGCCGATGTCCGGCCAAATGGTATAGATATAAACTTGGCATTTGGGGTTCTCCTTGTACACCTCCGCAACGTAATTGAGCGCGTACTTTTCATCGCCGCTGTCCCATGACAGCAAGGTGAGCGCATCCCACTTGGTGCCGGGCGCAAGAAATTTGGCAAATTTCGTCCGCTCCTGGTCTTTTTCGACTCCGTTATCCCATATGTAATGCAAAGACGCCCCGAGGATGTTCAGTTCGCCATCGACATATCCGGTATGGCCGGTCTGTTGGGCCAGAGTCTTGATGATGCGTAAATAATGGGAATGGCTGTTTCCTACGTTGAGCACGCGCAGAGCTCCGGGAGTTTCCGACGGCGGCACCCCATTTCCAGCAGGTTCCGCCGCCGTCGTCCAACCGCCAACCATCAGCAGCGCGGCGGCAAGACTTGTCAACAGGCGACTGCGCCTAATGCGTGGATTCGTTTTTCGATTCTGATTCATGGTGTTATGCGTGCAACGTTTTGATCTTCATTGATTGATATGCAAAGTTAACAGGCGCGCGTCATTTTCAGGCAGCGCCACTTCAAGCCCCTGGCTCATCAACACGGAACCCGATCGGGTTTCAGCGGCACGGTTTTCCAGCGGACACTCGATTCGGTATTGGGCGTCTTGCAGACCTTTGAGGCGGATCGTCTGGCAGTCGGCATTCCCGCGTGTTCGATAGACGAGAAGAAGGGATTCCGTCTTGTCGTAACTGACAAATTGCCCGGCGTCGAATGTTGTTTCGTCAGTCGGCACTGGCAAGAGCCGATAGTAATCCTGCACCAGCAAATGGCGCACCTGTCGGAAGACATCCGTGCATTTTCGAACGCGCTTCACCAACTCCGGTGGCCACGACGCAATGTCACCCCCGAACGACAAAGCGCCGGCCATGCGTGAGACCACGTCAAACTCGGAGAGCGCCCCCGGACCGAACTTGCGCCGAATGCCCATGGAGGGATCGCTGTAAACACCCCATTTCGCCTGGCCGCAGTTAAACGAAACCTGTCCCTTGCCCAGAGAGGCGTTTGCAATCCCTCCAAGGTCGGCGGCTGACCAGGCACCTAACGGCGCGCGATGAGTGACCACTGCCGAGTTCATCAGGTGTCCCGGAATGAAGCGGTTTGCGCTCAACTGCATATACCGGCAGATATGGGGAAACTCCGACTGGTCGCTCGCCCAGGAGGAATGCGCCCGCCGCATCGTCCCGATGTCGAGCCTTTGCGCGCCGGTCGCGCAGGTTTCTATGAACCATTCCGGGTGCCTTTGCATGACCGTGTCGAACACCCGATACAATCCTTCCATGTATGCGTATTGAATCTCCAGAGTTCCATCCAGTGGCGTCATGTAGGGAAATGGACTAATGTTATAGTCGTAACGCGTCCACTCGATCCCATATTCCGTGAGCAACCCGTCGAGCCACTCGATGACCATGTCCTGAGCTGCAGGCTTCGACAAATCGAGATGCAGACTATTCGAGCTCTTCGCTTCCATGAACAGTTCCGGATATCGGGTCGCCCAGTTCGTTCCTTTCACCGCCCGTTCCGGCTCGATCCAAATGCCGAATTTCATCCCCTTGCCGCGCACATAGTCAGCGATCGGCTTGATTCCATTCGGCAGACGTGCCGGGTCCGGTTGCCAGTTGCCGGTGCCGCCAGAAAAGCCGCCGATTTCCCATCCGCCATCGAGGACGAAATATTCCAACCCCAACTCGGCGGCACGGTCAACCTGGGTCCGCAGGAACGCCTCGTCCCAGTCGTTCCCGACGCCAAAGTAATGATCATAACTCAGAGGAGGCAGCACCGGTTTGCCCATGAATCGCGGGCAGACTTTATCGTAAAGATAACGTCGCAGGCAGTTGGTGCCTTCCTCGAAATCATGGTCGAAAAAGCCGAAATGGAGCGCCGGAAGTTTGCGCGTCTGTCCGGGTGCCAGCGTGACTGCCCACATATCCGGCCGGGGTATGATCGAAAAGGAACCGTCGAGGTTCACCCGCTCGGTGTGCTCCCAGCCTCCCGACCATTCGAGGCCAAACCAAATGCCCGAACCGTCGGGCGCGGCGACCATGGCGATCGGAAGATACTGGCCGGTGGTGCGTCCAGAAACGGGATCCGAACCGGAAAAGATGGAATCATAAACCGACACTTGTTCGGGGCGATAACTGTTGGGCGGATAACTGCCGTCCTGCGACCCGCCACCGATGCGAAAGACCCGGTAAGGAGGGCCGTCCTGCGGAACAAGAACGATCTCCGTGAAGTTTGCGTAATGGAGTTTGATCTCCGCATCCGTCGGGTTGTTCACCTCGACGGAAAGCATCCCCGCGCGGTGGTCTGGGAATTGCGTGATGGACCAATCCGCCACCATGCCTTCCGGACTGCGCGACCGCCATGTCCATCGCCCCTCGGTCAGCGCGGGCGTTTCCCCTTCCCATCCATGATATCCGCCAAAGGTTTTGATATGGCGGGCGAAAGCGCCGGCAAGCGGGGCAAGCGTGTCTGGTGTTGATTTTGTTATTGTTTGCCTTTGGTTCATATATCGTTCTTTCTATTTCGGTTTTCCGCGCAGAGCGATCGGCGACGGCAGCGTAAACAGAATCACCCACGGCCGCGGATCATCATCGTTCTTCAATGATAAACCAGCGGACGCCCAGGGTTGCGGGAATCGCAATGTGATACACGGGGGAATCGGGGTCAAGGGGGATCGCAGTCAACCGAAACTCTCAACTCTGCGGGAATCGGAGTCAACTCTGTAATCATGGCGGAAATGCATCTCTTGCGCGGTCCATGAGTTTTTTGGGGGTTCACGTCTTTTTCAGCCTGCATGTCCAAACGCCTCAAAACCTGCGCCACACCGCTAACCCGCATCTCTCACGGTCGCGTTGTAGGGATGCTCTCCGAGCGCCGATCCCTCCTTGCTTGCCGGGCGATCCGGGGTCACAGACCCCGGCTACAGCCTGCGTCCTCCGAAACTGGAGGGAGAGCAAGATATGGGGCTAAGGGTCAGGCTTTTTGCAAAAACCAGGGGCCGCCATCCTGTATAGCAATCCCTCGAAAAATTCAGTGGTCATTCTCCCTGTATAATGATATTCTACTGATCAAATGGACTCCGATCCGATCCGAAAGCAAAAACGGCCGCCTGGTTCCGCGGGCAGCGCCTTGCCGAAATATGCCGCTCCGGCGGTGGATCAGGCGCTGGACATCGTGGAATTGTTGTCGCACAACTCAAAAGCCTACGGCATCAATGAACTGTCTCGGGCGCTCAAGATCTCGACCAACACGGTCTTCCGGATTGTGCGCCGCCTCACCGAGCGCGGATACACCGAGCTGGATTCTGGCGGCGGCTACCGGCTAGGGACGCGTTTTTTCTCGCTCGGCATGCGGCTGCAGCACCGCTTTGACCTGCGCATGCGCGCCCGCCCGCATCTCGATCAACTGTGCGAGCAAACGCATGCCACGTGTCAGATCCATGTGCCGGACAAGGATCGCATGCTGGTCATGGACAGCCTGAATCCGCAGGCCGATTTTTTTCTGCAAACCACTCTCGGCAGCCGGTTTTATTATCATCCGAATGCCTTCGGCAAAGCGGTGCTGGCCTTCTGGTCTCCAAAAGAGGTTGCGGCCGTAATCCCTGCGAAACTGCCGGATTTCACGCCGCACACGATCACCACGCGCCGCGAGTTGCTGGAGCATCTGAAACAGGTCCGGCAGACCGGCATCGCCTACGACATGGAAGAGTACAACCCCGGCTTTTTTTGCATCGGCGCGCCGGTGTTTGATGTCACGGGAGCGGTTGTGGCCGGCATCGGAATCACCGCCGTGCTGCAGAAGAACAGCGCCGAGCGGTTCCGGGAGTGGGAGCGGTTGGTGCTCGCTTGCGCCGCGCGGATTGCTGCCGACATTGGTTACGATGGCGACCGCTATGTCAAGTTTACCCGAATGATTGAGACGTCGAATCGTGTCGGGACGAAGAGGCCAGATGCTCGAAAATAAAAACTTTGAAAGTTAATATATGACAGAAACCAAAACATTTTCACCGGACAAAGGGAACAGCAGTTTACAAATGGGTGACCTGACGATGAACCCTGCGGATTCTGGCGTCCAGTCATTGTCTCCCCGCATCGCGCGGTTGCGTGAAACAGCCATGGCGAAAAACGGCTCGTTTGTGGAGGACTTCAACCCCTATGTGCGCGACGTGGCGGTGTGGCGGGCGTTGCAGCCAGGCCGGTCGCGGGTGCAGGTTCGCGCCGCCACGCTGCGGGAGGTTGTCGCTTTGTCGCCCATCGTGATTCCGCCGGACTGGTCGCTGGCTGGCGAGCATCTCTTTGTGGGATGGTGCACGTTCGGTGCATGGCGGAAGGACTCGGAAGAGGTCGCGACGAAATACTTGGACGCGCTGGGTGTGGCTGAAAACGAGAGGCTGGCCGTGGCGGAAGCGGTGGGCAAGTGGTATCCCGCCAACCAGATGCCGGTGGAGACCGGTGCGGTTGGCAAACAAGCCTCGAACATTGAGATCGGCTGGGCCAATAAAGACGGCGCGATAAACGCCAATGGTTGGATGGAAAACCATTCGGTGCGCGATTTTGCCAAGGTGCTTCGCATGGGTTTCGCCGGTATTCGTGCCGAGGTTGACGCCCTCCTGCAGGCGGCGGAAATGTCAGACCCCGGGTTTCCGCAGAAGGAGAATTTTTGGCTGGCGGCGCAGGATATCTGCGATGCCGGAATATTGCTGGGGCGGCGCTACGCCGACAAGGCCGTCGAACTGGCGCGCGCCACCAGCGATCCCGCGGAGAAACGCCGTCTGGAACAGATGGCCGAGGTTTGCAAACGCGTTCCCGCCGAGGGCGCGCAAACGTTTTTCGAGGCCGTCCAATCGCTTTGGTTTGCGCATATCCTCACCTGCGGCGAGGATAACATTAATGCCAACTCCATCGGACGGTTCGACCAGATGCTCTGGCCGTATTACCGGGCTGATCTCGAGGCGGGCCGGCTCACGCGCGGTGAAGCCGTGGAGATCATGCAGGAATACGCCTGCAAAATGTACCTGGACTACGATGTGCAGGCGATCGTTCTGGGCGGTGTGGACGCATCCGGGCATCAGGCCGCCAATGACCTGACCTACGTGATTCTGGATGCCACGGAGGGCGTGGAATTCATCCGCGATCTTTCCCTCCGTGTCAGTCGCGCCACATCGCCGGCGCTGATCCACCGCGCCGCTGAACTGATCGTGCGTGGCGGCGGCATCCCATTTATTTTCAACGACGATTGTTTCGTGTCGGCCATCGCCGACCGCGGCATCGCGCTGGAGGACGCCCGCGACTATGCGCCGATCGGCTGCATCGAACTGACCATTCCCGGCAAGGCCAATCCGCACGCAGTGTCCGGGTGGTTCAATGCGGCCAAATGTTTGGAGCTCGCCCTGTTCGATGGACAGGATCCGCGGACCGGAAAAGTGTTAGGCGCTCGGACCGGCTTGCTGGCCGATCATGTCGACTTCGAATCGTTCTATCGCGCCTACTTGACTCAGATCAATCAGATGGCGCGTCTGCTGGTCTATCATTGCAACCGCGGTGAACTGGCCCAGCGCGAACGAGGTCCGCTTCCATGCTGGTCGGTGCTGACGGATGACTGCATTCAACGCGGACGCGACATCACCAACGGAGGAGCGAAATACAATTACCATTCCATCGCTTTTATGGGGTCGGCCAACGTGGCCGATTCGCTCGTGGCCGTGAAACGTTTGATCTTCGATGAAAAGAAGGTCGCAGCCACCGCGTTGCTCGACTCCCTCAAAGCCAATTTTGAAGGGCACGAGAGCTTGCGCGCCCTGCTGCTGAACGGCGCGCCCAAATACGGCAATGACATCGAGGAAGTGGACAAACTGGCGGGGCGGGTGTGCAACGATTTCATTACGGTGATGGATGGCATGCGCAGCCCGCTCAACGGGCATTATGTCGTGCACCTGTTCACCTGGCGCCTGAACATCGAATTCGGGCGTTGCGTGGGCGCCACGCCGGATGGCCGGCACGCCGGCGATCCGCTGGCCTATTCGCTCTCCGCGCATCAGGGTCGCGATATCAAAGGCGTCACGGCGATGCTGCGGTCGCTGGCGCACCTGCCGCATAATCGGGCCGGGGGCGCGTCGGCCGCCATCATCGACCTCGACTCCGGAGTTGTGTCCGGCCCCAGCGGTGCGGACATGGTGGCGCAACTGATCACCGGTGCAATCGCGATGGGCGTGGGGCAATTGCAGTTCAATGTGACCAGCGTGGAGCGGCTCCGCCAGGCACAGGCCGACCCGGAGCGCTACGGCAACATTGCGGTGCGCGTTGCCGGCTACTCGCAAATGTTTAAACTGATTGACAAGGATTTGCAGGAACACCTGATCGCGCGGACCAAACACACTCGGTGAAAAGTCTATATGCAGACAAACCTTGACCCAGATGCAATTAACCAGGATTTCCGCGCTTGCGCGGAGATTGCCTGCCGGGTTTATACCGACAACCGCGAGCGCCCCGAGGGATTGCGGAAAGCCGCTTTTCTTGGCGAGTTCGCTGAAGCCTGCCCTATTCGGATCTACAAAGGGGAGTTGATCGTCGGACCGCATTATCCGTTGGAGGGGCTCAATCGCTGGATGCAGGCGCTGGGCGAAGAACGCCTCCAGGGCATGGCGTTTCATGGAAACATGGGGCATGTAATCGTGGATTATGCCAGAGTGTTGCGACTGGGTGTGGACGGTCTGCTGGAGCGCATCCAGTCGATGCCTGGTGAATCTGCGGTCCATGCAGTAAATCAGGAAGCCTTTCGCACCACCGCGCAGGGTTTCGCCAGGCTGATCCAACGTTTTGGCGAGGCCGCGGCACGACTTGCCGACGCGGACGCTGAACCGGCTGATTCTTCTTTGCACGAAGTAGCGGCAAACTGCCGGCATCTTTCCCATCATCCACCGCAAACCTTTTGGCAGGCGCTGCAATTGGTCTGGTTTGTGCAGGTTTTTCTGCATGCGGAATCCATGAACTCGGCCATCTCTTTTGGGCGGTTTGACCAGTATCTGGGACCTTACCTGGAACGCGATCTGGCGAACAACCGGATCACCATCGCGCAGGCCAGGGAGTTGCTGGCGGATTTCTGGAAAAAAACCAACACCATTGGCGATCCCTCCCAGAATCTGATCGTGGGCGGCCTGGATGCCGCAGGAAAGTGTGCGGAAAACACGTTGTCATTCCTTTGCCTTGACGTCGCGCGCGAACTCCATCTGCCGCAGCCATCGCTATCCGTGAGGATCGGCCCGGAAACCAGCGGGAAGTTCTGGGAGAAGGCGCTGGCGCTTTGCACCGCTGGGTTCGGCATGCCGTCCTTCTTCAATGATCCGGTTGTGATCCGGTCGCTGGAAAGTTTGGACATTCCATCCGACCGCGCCCGCGACTGGGGGATTGTTGGCTGCTACGAGGCCAATCCGCAGGGAGACACCCTTGGCCTGACAGTCGCCAACGGGTTTTCATTGCCGGAGGTGTTTCTGGAATATTTTAACCGGACAACGACCTGCGACACTTTTGCGGAGTTTCTGGCCGGGTTTAAAAAACACTTGAGCGCGTTCTACCTGTGCGAACTGAGCAAATATCAGGACAGTTTTGACCGAGTGCAAAAGGACTACGCCTCGCCATTTCAAAGCCTGTGCCTAACGGATTGCATTGAACGGGGACTGACAGCAGAAGAAGGCGGAGCGCTGTTCCGGCTGTACGGCGTAAATATCGTCGGCTTGGGTACCTTGGTTGATTGTTTTCTGGCCGTGAAGGAGCTTGTGTTTGAACGTCGTGAGATTTCGCTCGACGCATTCCAACAGCAACTGGCTGCCGATTTTCCCGACGAGGCGTTGTTGACACGCTGCCGCAATCTGGCAGGCAAGTATGGCACGGCCTCGGATTTCACCGACAGGCTGGCGCAGGAACTTCTGCGCGAGACCGCCGAGTTGGTGCTCTCGCATCCCCTGAAGAATGGCGTTCGACCCTATCCCGCTTTTTTCCGGTGGTTGCATGACGTGTACAGTCGGCCCGGCGCCACACCGGATGGCCGCAGGAAGCAGGATCGTATTTCGTACGGAGTCGGTCCGACTGAATTCGGAAAAGGGAAGAGTGTCACCAGCGTCCTGCTGTCCGCCGCTCACCTCGCGCATGACCGCTGCGCGTGCGGCAATCCGCTGACCCTGTCGCTGAGCCACAACGAAGTCGAGGGCGTAGCAGGCGCGAATCGTTTGAAAAACCTGATCGGAACCTATTTCCGGGAAGGCGGGTTTCATTTGCATGTGAACATCGTGGATGCGCAACAATTACGGGAAGCCAGGGAAAAACCGCACGAGCATGGCGAACTTACGGTCCGCATCAGCGGCCTCAGCGCCAGATTTGTCGGTTTGGATAATACCTTGCAAAACGCCATCATCGAACGCACTGAAAGACACATGTGAACTTTTGTCTGATAACCCAGAAAAGTACTAACCCAAAAAACACCACCTATGCAGTTTCAATATCATATCCCAACCAAAATCCACTTCGGCCCCGGCACGCTGGCTACCCTCGGCAAGGAAACGCTGCCGGGAAAGCGCGCGCTCATTGTCGTGTCCGCCGGACCCTCAATGAAGATCAACGGTTATCTTGAGCGCGTGGTCGCGTTGCTGCGATCGAACCATGTGGACGCTGTGGTCTTCGACAAAATCCTGCCGAATCCGATCAAGCGCCATGTGATGGAAGGCGCGGCGCTGGCGCGGGCGGAGCATTGCGACTTTGTCATCGGCCTGGGCGGCGGCAGTTCCATTGACTCCGCCAAGAGCATTGCCATCATGGCCAAAAATCCCGGTGATTACTGGGACTACATCAACGGCGGCACCGGCAAAGGGCAGCCGGTCACCGGTGGTTCGCTGCCGGTGGTGGCCATCACCACCACGGCTGGCACCGGAACAGAGGCGGATCCGTGGACCGTGATCACGCACGAAGATCGACAGGAGAAGATTGGGTTCGGCCTCTCGCCGCTCACCTTCCCGGTGCTTTCCATCGTCGATCCCGAGTTGATGCTAACGGTTCCGCCGCGCTTGACCGCCTTCCAGGGGTTCGACGCGTTCTTTCATGCCGCGGAAGGAATCCTGGCAAACATTGCAACGCCAATCAGCGATGCCTATGCGGTGAAAGCGATCGAATTGATTGCCAAATCGCTGCCGCTGGCAGTGGCTGACGGCGGGAACCTGGAAGCGCGCACAGACGTTGCGCTGGCCAATACGCTGGCCGGCATGGTGGAGTCCACCTCGTGCTGCACATCCGAGCATTCCCTGGCGCACGCCTTGGGTGCTTGTCATCCGGATATTCCGCATGGCGCGGCGCTGATCATGGTCTCCATTCCCTACTTCCGTTTTTTTGCCGAGAAGGCTCAGGATCGTGTGGCGATGATCGCAAAAGCCATGGATTATTCGGGTGCCGGGCGCGACGTGGTCGCGGCGTTGCAACAACTGCAGGATGCCTGCGGAGTCAGCAATCTGCGCCTGTCGGATTTCGGCGTCCAGCGGGATCAAATTCCCAAGTATGTTCAGAATGCTTTTGATACCATGGGATTTCTGTTCACGCTGGATCGGTATCAACTTTCCTTCGATGAGACGGTCCGGATTTTGGAGGATTCCTACCGGTGACAAAGGGACTGATCTTCGACATTCAGCGATTCTCGATCCACGACGGACCGGGCATCCGAACCACCGTGTTCCTGAAAGGATGCCCGCTGCGGTGCGCCTGGTGCCACAATCCCGAGTCCATGGCGAGGGAGCCTGAAATCTCGTTTATTCTGGCAAAATGCGTCGGCTGCGGAGCCTGTTTCAAGGCCTGCACCCGGGACGGCCATGTGATGCTTGATGGCCGGCATGAAGTGCAGCGCGGTAACTGCGTGCGGTGCGGCGAGTGCGCTGCCAGTTGTCCCGCGCTGGCGTTGGAAGTGGTCGGCCGCGCCACCACGGTATCCGCCGTGTTGGAGGAAGTGCTGCGCGACAAGCCGTTTTATGAGACGTCGGGCGGCGGACTGACGATTTCCGGCGGCGAACCAATGGCGCAATTTGCCTTTACCCGCGCGCTGCTGCGTGCCGCGAAGGCCGCAGGCCTTCACACCTGTTTGGAAACGAGCGGTTTTGGTCAGCAAAAACGATTCCTCGAGCTGCTACCTCTGGTGGATCTGTTTTTGTGGGATTACAAGGAAACGGATCCAGAACGCCATGCGCAGTTTACCGGTGTGCCAGCCGACAGTATTTTGGCCAACCTTCACGCGCTCGATGCCGCCGGTGCGGCGATTATCCTTCGCTGCCCCGTGGTGCCGGGGTTCAACGCCCGCGACGACCATTTCGCCGGCATTGCGCGCACCGCCAACGAGCTGCGGAATGTGCGGGAGATTCACATCGAGCCTTACCATCCGCTGGGCGAAGGCAAACGGGAACGCCTCGCGCTTGCCACAACTTTGGTCGAGGCGTCCTTCCCCGATGATGCTGTCGTGGCCGATTGGGTGGCAAAGGTGCAGGCCGGCACAAACGTCAAAACTGGCAAAGCTTAACAAACACCAAGGAGACAGACCATGAGTTCATCATTCGACCCTCAGTCGCCCGAAACCCTCCAGACCCTTCGCGAAATGGGCGAATGGATGGCACTCGGTTTCTATGAGGGAATCAACCTGCCGTGGCCGCGCTCGTTCGGCCTGGGTTTCCGCCGGCTCTACGAGAATATGGAAATCCACTTTTCGGACGTGTCGTTGTTGATTCCGTCCGAGCCATTGCCTCACTCCAAAACCATCCAATCACACGGGGCTTGGACAGCGGAGAGTCTGATCTGCGACTTCAACCACAATTGCGGAATCCGGGTCAATGCCAAGATCGCCGAGGAGAAGAAGACTCAATTTCCACAGCACGCGGCCATGATCGACGCGTTGACGGAAGACTTGCGCGATCGCCTGCCGCAGTTCGGCGGATACACGCATTCCAATCCGGACATCCGTCGTGTGGTCAATGAGGGATTCGACGCGATGGAACGCGAACTGGATGGCGAAATCGCCGCTGTCGAGGCGCAGGGCGAGAAGCGGGTCCCCGCCGACCAAAACTTGCTGGCTTCTTTGAAAGATTACACTCTCGGGGTGCGCGCATTTCATTCGCGCACGGCGGCTGCTCTGCGGAACGCGGCGGACAACGCCACCGGCGCGCGGCGGATGGAATTGACGCGGATCGCTGAGAGTTTTGCCGGGTGTTTTTTGAAACCGTCCGCAACCTTCCTGGAGGGTCTGCTGGCCGTGCATTTCACCTGGATGCTGGACGGGTGCGACAGCATCGGACGACTCGACCAAGCGCTTGGCCATTTGTTTGAGGCCGACATTCGCAATGGCGTGATTTCCACGGCGTTCGCACGGCGGCTGCTCGACGAATTATTCGCCGATTTCGAGCGATTCAACGGTTGGAACATGCAAATTGGCGGGTGCCGTCCGGATGGCGCTGACGGTTACAACACGCTGACCCATGAGTTGATTCTCGCCTGTGAGCGCAATAAATTCCGCCGTCCAAACGTGGCATTCCGGATCGCCAGGACAACGCCGGAGGCTGCGCTAATCGAGGCGCTGCAGGTGCTGCGCGACGGTTCAGGACGACCGGCGCTTTATAATGACGACCTGTATGTTCAGACCCTTCGCGGCATGGATCTGGGGTTGAGCGCGGAAGACGCGCGCGAAATCGGGTTTGGCGGCTGCACCGAAACCATGATCGCCGGTCTTTCGAATGTGGGCAGTCTCGAAGGCACCATCAACCTTGCCAAGGCGCTGGAACTGGCGATTCACGATGGCCGCGATTCACTGTCGGGATGCATGTCCGGACCGCATACGGGACAGTTTCAGGATTTTTCCGATTTCGCTTCCTTCCTCGCGGCGGTGAAACGGCAGATTCAATATGCGATTGACGGGTTTGTTGCGCAAAATCGTGAGGCGCTTGCGAAGCGGTTTACCCAGGGCGATCCCAAACTCTATCGCACGTTTTTCATCCGGGATTGCGTCAAACGCCGCAAGTCGTTCGAAGCGGGCGGGGCACGGTACAATTGGGCGGTCGTCAATTTCGCGGGCACAGCAAATCTGCTGGATGGATTGTCCGCCGTTCGAAAGTGCGTGTTCGAGGAGCATTCCGTGAACGCCGATGAACTCGTGGCCGCGTTGGTGTCCGATTTCGAGGGACACGAAGAAACGCGGCGAACGCTTTCTCGCGGCCCGAAATTCGGCAACGACGATCCTGGCGTGGACGATTTGGGGCGTGAGATCATGACGTTTGCCTGTGAAGAACTTTACAAACATGAAACGCCGCGCGGCGGCCGCTATGTGGGATCGTGCATCATGTTCGCGACCTATGGCTGGCAGGGTGCCTGGGTTGGCGCATTGCCGGATGGACGTCGTGCGCGGACCGAGGTTGTGGATTCGATCGGTCCTATTGCGGGTTGCGACTCCCACGGTCCCACGGCCATGCTCAAATCGGTGACCAAGCTGCCGTTGGCGCTCGCGGTCGGCACGCCGGTGCTGAACATCCGTTTCCAAAAACAGTTTCTTAGCAGCGAAACCGGCCTGAAAGCCTGCGCGAGCCTCATCCGCACGTATTTCAATCTTGGCGGCATGCAGATTCAAGTGTCGGTCGTCAGCAAGGAAGAAATGCTCGCCGCCCAAAAAGAGCCGGAAAAGCACAGCGACTTGATCGTCCGCATCGGCGGATATAGCGAATACTTCACGAAACTCACGCGCGACTTGCAGGAGAGCGTCATTGCCCGCACCGAACACGGAGCTGCGTAGAACCAAATGGAACGCGAAAAGCCAATGAGAAACAACGCCACATCGTTTGTCGCGGCAGGTCATGCGCCCAAAACCGTATGCGATGATGCCGGCCGGGTTGCCGAGTTGCGCCGGCGATTTTGGGAACGGAATCACCAGGCCTATCTGGACACCGTTCCGATCGATTACCGCTCGTTTCGCGACTCGGAGTCCATCGCCTCGCATGCCGTGCGCATGGGGCGCCGGACGCGCGACCGCTTGGCGCATTTTCAATTTGACATCGACGATCGGGAACTTCTGGCGGGGCGCCCGGCACAGCGAATCAACCACCACGACGCATCGGATTACCGCGAGGCGAAGGAGTACCTTTCGCGCCTGCCGTTTGCGTCAACACCGGGACAAACCGGCCACTGCGAACTCGACCGGCGGTTGGTCATGGAAAACGGCGTGGACGGCGCGTTGCGCCTGCTGATCGAACGCAGGGATCGGGAGACGGACCTGGAACGAAAAGATCCGCTGGAATCATTTGTTCTGGCGTTGCAAGGGCTCCAGATTTTTATCCTGAATGCCGCGCGCACCGTCACGGCCGCCATGGCCAAACAGGGCGCGGCGCGTCAGGATGAACTCGCCGAAATGGCGCGCATCTGCGACCGGTGCGCCCACCATCCGCCGGAAACATTTCGCGAGGCGCTGCAACTGCTCTGGTTTGTCGATGCCGCCGTCTCCTATGCGGACAACGCTTTGCTCTGCTGTCCGGGACATTTGGATCGCACGCTCGATCCGTGGTACCGGCGCGATCTTGCCCGGGGAACGATCACACGGGAGAAAGCCTTGCTTCTGCTGGAGTGCTTTTACCTCCTGATCAATGAGTTTGTCCTCGACGGTCTCGCCGTGGCCGTGATGGTCGGCGGTGTCGATGCGGAGGGAAACGACCTGACCAACGATCTTTCCTATCTTTGCCTGGAAGCCCTGCGCAGGACGAACTTGGCCTACCCGACGGTCGGTATCTGCTGGCATCGAGGAACACCTAGCGATTTGGTGGATCTGGCGGTGGAACTGATCGCGCAAGGATACTCAACGCCCGCGTTTTTCAACGATCAGACGATCCAGACCGGGTTAAAAAAATATGGTGTCCCCGCGGCGGAGTCCTGGAGCTATCTCAATTCCGCGTGCGTGGAAATCACGCCGGTGGGTGCCAGCAACGTATGGGTGGCTTCGCCTTACTTCTCCGTCTGCGCGATCTTGAATGCGGAGATCAAGGCCATTGCAGACGGCGCCGCGCCACCGGCAACCTTTGAACAATTTTTACACGGTTATCTCGAACGGCTGAGCGCTGCGGTCGCGGACGGCGTTCGCGACGAGAATGCCGCCCGCCGTCGGCGGCAACAGTACGGTTGCAAGCCGCTGCAGAGCGTCTTCACCCGCGATTGCGTCGCGCGCGGACGGGACATCGATGACGGTGGCGCAATGTACAATTGGGTGGAGTGTTCCTTTGTGGGACTGGCCAACCTAACGGACGCGCTGCACGTCATTCGCAAGGAGATTTTCGAGGCGCAGACGATGGATTTCGTCGCATTGAACCGGTTGCTGGTCACCAACTTTTCCGGTGCGGAACAGACGCGCAGCCGTTTTTTGGTGAAGCATGAAAAATACGGGCAGGACCACGAACCCACCGACGCGTTATTCGGAAGGCTGGTCGCGTTTGTGGTTGCCAAGTGCGCGAAGCACAAGATGCTTCCGGATGACGCGCCTTTTGTTCCGGGAGCTTTTTGTTGGGTCATGCATGAGCGGCTTGGCCGGGAATGCGGGGCCACTCCAGACGGGCGCCGGGCGGGCGCGCCGTTTGCCGACGGTTGCGGTCCGGCGCAAGGGCGCGAGACTCGCGGCCCGACCGCGGCAATCCTCTCAACGACCTCCTGGGACGCAAGCCCCTTGATCGGCGGCGCTGCCTTTAATATGAAGTTCAGTCAAAGACTCTTTGCTGGCGAGACCAGCCGTGATCGCCTGCGTGATCTGATCGTGACGTTCCTGGCCAGGGGCGGATTTGAAGTGCAGGTCAACGTGGTGGATCATGCGCTCCTGCAGGAAGCAAAACTGCATCCGGAGCAGTATCGCGATTTGGTGGTTCGCATCGGTGGTTATACCGACTATTTTGTGCGTTTGTCGCCCGAAATGCAGGGCGAACTGTTATTGCGCACCGAATATACCGCTGTCTGAGAACAGATTGACAGGAGTTATAAGGAACCAGGGACTGATCTTCGACATTCAGCGATTCTCGATCCACGACGGACCGGGCATCCGAACCACGGTGTTCCTGAAAGGGGGCCCCTTGCGGTGCGCCTGGTGCCACAATCCCGAGTCCATGGCAAGGGAGCCCGAATTCTCGTTCATTCTGGCAAAATGCGTCGGCTGCGGAGCCTGTTTGAAGGCCTGCACCCGGGACGGCCATGTGATGCTTGATGGCAAAGGTGCGGTTTGGCGCAAACGTCAAAACCTGCAAGGCGTAACAGACATAAAAGAGACGGCCCATGCGTTCACCAATCGATCTTTAACCCTCAGCAACACCCAGTATAGAGGCGTAATCGTCAGGAACCATATCCACTGCCACTTCAATATTCTCTGCTTGGCTTTCCGCCCTAAACGGCGAAGCTGGTGTCGGCAATGGTGATCACAAACATCCAGACTTCAGTTTCAACTTTGATGATATTTGTCAGGCGGTGTGCATGCCGTGTCGTGCAGCCATTCGTCACGCTCGTCGCTCTTCCTGGATCAGTTTTCATCGTCGTCGGTGTCGCGATGGCGCATTCGCTGCTGGCTCAGACTGCGGGACCGGGTGTCCTTGACGATACGACTGCAAATCCCGGCCTGGAGCCTGCGGCCAAACTTTCTCCCGTCAGCGTGTTCACCGCCAAGGAGATTCCAGAAGCCGAGCCCGGCAAACCGGCCTGGTGGACAGGCGAAAAAAATACCGGCGGCTGGGGCTATGACATCGCGTATTACAGCAAATGGGTTTATGCGGTGAGCGGGGCGGAATACATCCTGCAGTTCGAGTGCGACCCGGCCACCGCCAAACTGACATACAAAGGTGCCACGCGGTTCGTCGGGTATCTCAGCGAAGAGAAGAACCCCAACATGACCTGCCGTATTCGTCTCCTCCCGAATGGCCGGGCGATGCTCACCCTTCTGAATGGCAACCACAAGACCGGCTTTATGTGGTATGACATCGACAAGAATACCGGCAGGCTGACGGCCGCCGGCAAACAAGTCCCGCCCAAGTTTGACAAGCATAACGCCCCGCAACTCTGGACGCCCGATCAACAGCGATTCTGTGTCGGCGGATATTTTTGGACCAAAATATATTGGTACCGTTTCGCCGATGACGACGCCCCGGTGGAGGACGGGAGTTTTCCGTTGAAGAACTGGCCAGTCGCAAATTACCTAGGCAGCATCAAGTTTTCACCTGATTGGCGACATATGTACTACCTGGTGTTCCAATGGTCCGAAGATCCGCTGTGCGACAAGACCCCACAGATTGACACCTACGAAATCGATCCCAAAACCCGCAGCGGCATTTACGTGTCGTCATTGGAACTTCCTTGTGATGGGGCGACCCGATTCCATGTCTCGGGCGCAATCGAGCCGTGTAGCCCGGACGGCAAACACCTATACGTTTTTTTAAATGGCGGCCCGTCCTCGGAGAATTGCTATTATTATGTGTTGGCGCGTGACCCCGGCAGCGGAAAACTGACCCTTGTGCAGCGGAAGACCGAGCCCGCTTTGCGCGGGCTGGTCGGAGTGCCGTACAGTCGTCCAGACCGGCTTGTATTCGCCGGGGACGGAAAAAGCGGCTATTGCATCCCGGACTACGGGGGGACGCTGTTGGAAAGCTTTTCCCGTGATCCGGAGACCGGGACTTTGACCTTTCATCCTCCGGTTACGGACATCAACGCACACAGGCTGGTGGCCGATCCGGTCAACGGAAATTTGTTTACCGTCGGAGAAAAGATTTCGTCGTTCAAGATCCCCGGTTCGTCACGGGCTGCGGTCGCAAAATAATTCCAAAACAAGAAAAGGTGGCTCCGATGAGAATAACAACCGTTGCTGTAACCTTCATTCTCGCTGGTTTTGCCATGATGCCCGGAGCCCGGATCGGTGCTGCGGCTCCCGCCGGTTACGGAGATCCAGCCGGGAAAACAAATCCGCTGTCCTCATTCGCGCTCGAGCCGGTCAGTCTGTTTAGCGCCGCGGACATCCCGGAGGCTGAACCGGGCAAACCAGCCTGGCTACCGGGCAAGGCGTGGTGTTACGGGATCGCCTATTACGACAAATGGGTCTATGCAGTGAGCAGGGCGGAATACATCCTGCAATTCGAGCGTGATCCAGCCACCGCCAAACTGACCTACCAAGGCGCAACCCCATTCGCCGGGTACCACAGCGACGAGAAGAGTCCGAACATCGTGTGCGGAATTCGGCGCCTCAATGACGGCAAGGCAATGCTTACAATCCTTGATGGCAACGACAGCCCCGGCTGGTGGTATCCTGGCGACAAGGGCGGTTTTATCTGGTATTCCATCGACAAGGAAACAGGCAAACTTACGGCAGCGGGCAAACAAGTCCCGGCCCGGTTCGACAAGCACAATGCCCAGCAGCTCTGGGCACCCGATCAACAGCGATTCTGCATCGGGGGTTATGGCTGGACCAAAATTTATTGGTACCGTTTTGCAGAGGATGGCGCTCCTGTCGAAGACGGCAGTTTTACACTGAAAAACTGGCCCAACGGAAACTTTCCGGGCAGCAGCGTGCGGCTGTCGCCCGACTGGCGCCACTTGTATCACCTCGCGTTTCAGTGGTCCGAGGATCCCCTGTGCGACAAGACGCCGCAAATCGACACGTACGAAATCGATCCAAAAACCAATGCCGAGACCTGTGTCTCCTCACTGGAACTGCCGTATGTTGGAACCAGGAAAGACCATGTCTCGGGCGCAATCGAACCAGTCAGCCCGGATGGCAAACATCTTTACGTCATTTTTGAAGGAGGGGCCACATCCTATTATTATGTGTTGGCGAGAGACCCGAACAACGGGAAGTTGACCATCATTCATCAGGGGACCGAGGCCAGCCTGCGCGTTGCGGTGCCGTGGAGCCGCATGGACCGGTTGGCTTTCTCAAGCGACGGAAAAAGCGGGTATTATATTTCCGGTTTTGACCGCTTGCGAGGCGGTCCGTTGGGAAGATTCGCCCGTGATTCAGCAACGGGGGCGTTGACCATCCTGCCCCCTGTCGCCGACCTGGCTGTTCAGAAGCTGATCGTCGATCCGGCCAACGGAAATATGTTTACCGTCGGAGAAAATATTTCGTCGTTCAAGATTCCTGCCCCGGTATCAGCTGCGGTTGCAAAATAGGGCGTCTGCCAAAACTGATTTCCGAATAGGGGATGGCTTTTCACTCCCCGGGTTCTATGACCGGGAAGCAGGTGAAGGTTTCGTTATCCTTTGCCAGATACCTTTGATGCTGGAGGTTTTTCAGAAGAAGGGCAGGTACCGAATCAATCCGCCATCCGTGTGCGCACCTGCAACTGCGCAAGTCGGCGCTCGCCTACCAGTTCGCTCAGGCGCTCGGCGTTGCGGTCGATGCGCGCCAGCGAGGCAGTGCTGAACAACGCCACCCATTCCGCCGGGATGCCGGCGCAACCGCCCAGTGCCCCGGACAGCATGGCCGACCGACCGGCGATGGTGTCGCTGTCACGGCCGATGTTGGTGCCGCCGATCGCCGCCTGGCGCACGTCACCGCGCGAGATCCGCAGCATGGCAAGGGTCAGGCCCCACAGTTCCAACGGGTCGATCATGTGGTATAACAGGCATTTCTCGTACAGTTCCGCGCGCACCGACAGCACGTCGTCATAGCGGCTGGGATGAAAATGGTCGCGGTTCAATCGTTCGGCCCAGGTGCGGCCGAAGTGCCGCGCCATCACCGGCCGCCCATCGCGCGCCAGATAGGTCTCGGCCAGCAACATCATCATCTGGTTGTCGTCTTCACTCTCCAGCCGCCAGGGCTGCAGCACGGTGAGGACGTGGCCGGGATACTCGCGGTCGATCTGGGGCCATTGCCTTCCCTCCACCGGCGAGCCCATGGCGTTGCCGATGGATCCCGCCAGGAGGGCACCGCGCAGCTTGTCGTGGAGGCGGGTAGTGTCCCGTGCAGTTAGTGCCCCGACCGTTTGAAAAAGCGGCCGTTTCAGCCTCTGTCATTCCATGTTTGACTCGACCTGGAAATCCCGGTCACATATTCACCAATGAACCCGCTCATTCCCACTGTTTTTTCAGCCGATCCATCGGCCCATGTCTGGCCCGGTGACGACCGGCTTTGGATCTATGCCTCGCACGATTGTCCCGATACCAACACGCACGACACGATGTGCAGTTACCATGTCTTCTCGTCCCCGGATCTGGTCAACTGGACGGATTACGGGATCGCGCTTCATCTCGAGGATGTTTCGTGGGCGTCCAGCCACATGTGGGCGATCGATTGCGTGTTGTGGAAGGGGCTTTATTACCTGGTGTTTTGCGCGATTGAAAAGGGAACCAACAAGTTCAGGACGGGGCTTGCGACCAGCAAAACACCGCAGGGGCCGTTCAAGGATGCCGGTTATATCCAGGGAGTCGAACAGGGCCAGGACCCCGCGCTTTTCGTGGATGATGACGGCTCACCTTTTCTTTTTTGGGGTTACGGGAAAAAATGCTTCGGGGCGCGACTTGCCGATGATCTCCGGTCAGCTATCCCCGGCACCGAGGTGGAACTCAGCGAGCAATTGAAGTGGGTGTATGAAGGTCCCTGGGTGCACAAGTATCGGGGCAAATACTATCTCTCCTATCCGGGATTGTTTGAAGGCCAATGGCCCGAGCGGATGTATTATGCCATTGCCGACGTGCCGCTTGGCCCGTATCGATACATGGGAGAATACATCCCGGTTTTCCCGGGACATTCGGGCACGAACCACGGCTCGATCGCCGAATACAAGAACCGCTGGTATGCCTTCCATCACAGCGCCTGGATGTCCGGTCTCAGTTGCTGCCGGAACCTGATGTGCGATTACCTGGAATACAACCCGGACGGCACCATCCGGCCGATCGTCCCGAGCAAGGAGGGGGTTGTCGCCGGAGATGCGAAGCACGGCCCGTCGCGGGTGACCCTGCTGCTCGGAGCGGAGCAGGGAGCCGGCGCCTGCGGCAGACTGGTCGGGACATCGGTGGCGACCGAACGCGCCGGCTACTCCGGAAACGGTTATGTCCGGGGCTTTGACAAGCCGTATTACGGGGTGAAAGTGATGGTTCAGCAGGCTGTCACGGCGCGGCACCGACTGAAAATCCGTTATGTCGCGCCCGACGGCGATCAAGCGAACAAGCTGATCGTGAACGATATTCAGATCGACGATCCGGGTTCCCCCGATCCGGGAAGGTACGACAAGGCGGTCCGGTTCCCGATGGCTTCCGGCTGGACGGAGCTTGATGCCGGGATCGTGACGTTAAACCGGGGCGACAATTATCTCCGGCTCTACGCTGGGACAGGCGGCATTGAAGTCGATTATTTCAAGCTGGAACCGGTTTGCTGATTCGGATAAGAAATCAGCATGTTAAGGCCGGCTGCGACTGGGCAACTTCGATAAACGCCAGCATGTTTTCCAGCGGGACATCGCCTTCGACCGCGTGTGCGGGCGAGAAGATGTAACCCCCGCGGGCGCCGTTCCGGAGAAGGCGCTCGCTTTCCTCGCGCACTTCGGCGACCCCTTTGTGGGGAAGCGTGGACTGGGTCGAAAGCCCTCCCCAAAACGAAAGCCGACCGGCGTAGGTTTTCATCAGCTCCGTCGTATCCATCACCTCGGGCTGGAATGGGTTGAAACAATTGAGACCGATCGAAATGAGATCCTCGAAGAGTTCGTCCACGTCGCCGCAGGAATGGATGAACTGGCGTTTCCCCGCATCCCCCGTCACGGCATACATCCTCCGGATCTGGGGAAAAATAAACTCGCGCCATTTTTCATAGCCCATGATCAACCCGTGCTGCTGCCCCCAGTCGTCCCCGAAATAAACGCCGTCGATGTCATATTCCAAGGCGGCCTTCACCTGGGCGATGTTATAGTCGGCAAGCCGCGTGAAAAGCTCGTGGACGAACTCCGGGTTTTCGATGAAATCCATCAGCAGATTTTCCATGCCGCGGAGTGTCCATGCCCGTTCAAAGAGGGAAAACCCGATGGCAAACAGGCGGAAACGGTCGGGAAACCGTGCAATTTTTTCCGGGATGTGCGTGAAAAAGCTGGGGTCGCGCGGATCGGGAAGCTCGAAGCCCTCAAGGGTCGGCTCAGGCAGAACCTCGCCCTCAACATTCCCGATATCCTTGTCCTGACTTCGATCCCAGACCACCCCGAAGACGTCTTGAACGCGACCATTGCCGATGTCCTTGGAAAATCCGACTGCGCTGCTCAACCACAAAAGGTGATTGCCCAAAAGCTCGTCCAGATCGTCGCCGCTCGCCCCGAAATGTCGCGCCAGCGTCTCATACGCTTCACAAGTAAAACTGAACGACCAAGGAACATACGGGGGCTGTTTGTGGTCGAGCGCGAGTTGAACGACTTCACGTTTTGTTAATTTGGATTGTTTCATGTGTAAAAAAATATGGTCCGCGAATGATTGGGGGTTATGCCGCTTGCTCGGTCGCTTTAAAAGAAAAAAACGTGCGCCCCTCGTTTTCCGGCTTTGTGTAATTGCCGGATAGGCCAACGATACCTGCCCCCCCGGCCGGGACTAGGAGCCTGTCGGACTGAAAAACGAGCGGCAAAAGCCGCCGTTTTGTGATTTTTTTGGTTTGGCGATCACTTCTTGAGTTTGCGGAGCCGGGGAAGCGAACCGAAGCGGAAGTCTTTTTGGTTT
>Ga0209697_10002794_pt1 | contig 24489 bp, 15 predicted proteins | sample AliMusrvi5mmetaG_FD_184115 | JGI IMG/M metagenome (GOLD analysis project Ga0209697, IMG submission 184115) | Freshwater lake bacterial and archeal communities from Alinen Mustajarvi, Finland, to study Microbial Dark Matter (Phase II) - Alinen... | ecosystem: Environmental > Aquatic > Freshwater...
CTCCTAAAACGCGAGAGTATCTATCTGGCTCCCTTTTCCAAGAATTCATTTGGAAATATCTTGTGGCGGATTCTGCGGGGGATGCCCGCGAGGTCAGACTAGCGGAACGCTTCCAGACCCGCTTCCAACCGGTCCGGCTCCAGCCACCGGACAACGAGGTCCTCGCGGGTTCTCATAATGGCTGCTTCCCCGCCGCCGGGGCGCTCCTCCCGCGGACTCTCCCATCACCCGCCGGATCGCGGAAGGGGCCGGGGGCAACGTCAGGGCGGCGATGGCGGATTTGGGGATGTGGTTGCGGTGAGAACGATTGAAGAAAGAGGGGTTCGGAGATCGGGAGTGTTGTTCGAATGCGTCACGATTCTGGCACGGTCGCGGCGAGGCGGAGGAACAGTTGCGGGCCTGAAAGCGGCATGCGCACGACATGGCGCTCGGTGTCGATATCGTCGTCGGCAAGCCTGTGGATGTTCTCGGCAGGAACGGGCTGCCAGTTGTCCAGTGTTGTGGAGAACTGGGGCGTGAGGATGGCGCCGTCGATGTTCTTGCGGGCGCGGAATTCCATCGCCAGATTGCCGGTGCCCGAAATGTCGACCACTTGACCAACCGGCAGGTAGTTTTGCGGCGGGAACGAGGTGTCCAAATTGAGAGTGTAACGCAGCACATTGGGAATACCGTCGCCGAAGGGTGTCGCGTTGGCTTCGCCGTTCGCCCCGAAGAGGGCGTGCGTGGATTTCCAGCTTTCAAAGCTGCCGTCGAAAGCGCAGACCCGTTGGAAAGTCACCGGCCCGGCGAGATTGCCGCCGCTGAGGATCAGGGTGCGGTAGTTGTTCCGCAGCACCGCGGTCGGATTGGCGCCGAGGTGGGAAAGTCCCCATTGGCCGCAGGTATCGACCGCCGCGGTGGCGGCGAGGGCTCCCGTGCCGGAATCCCAGGTGAAGCTGCCGCGCTCGCCGCCGTCCGTTCCGGTGGAATCCTTGGCAGGATCGCCATCCTGCGCGAAGTAGTAGGAACCATCCGCGAGGAAAGTGACTGCGGCCACACCTCCGGCACGCGTCCCGCCGACGACATACCAACTGCCAAGCAGCGGAGGGGCGCCGGACCCGACTCGTGAGAATGTGGAAGTGCCCTTTCCGGGGACGGTGAATTCCAGAGTGGTCTCGCTAACCACGGCGGGCACGCTTGGCTGGAGTGCGACTCCGTGGGAAAAGCCCCACTGGCCATTGGTGTCGACAAGCACTGTGGCGGAGAGAGTGCCGGCTGCAGGGTTCCAGCTATAGGTGCCGCGCTCCATGCCGTCTTGGCCCACGGGGTCGGAGACGCTGTCGCCATCCCGGAAGTAAAGGTATTCGCCATTTGCCAGAAATGTGACAATGGTCCCACCTCCGACTCCATCCGGGAGGAACCAACTGCTGATGATTGAAGGCACCGGCACCGCGAGGTTGGAGAGAATCCGCAAGGTTTCACCCGCAGTCAGCGCCGTAATCCGTCCTGTGGCATCTTCCGTCACATCCACGATTCCTTCACTGACTGAAACCGTGGTTGTCGCAACTCCGTCCAATTCCTGATACTCGACCTCAAAATCAGTTCCGCGGACTCCGTTGCTGCACGTTTTTGTCTTGATCTCAAAATTGTTTTTGTTTCGCTTCGTTACTTCGGATCTTATTATCCCCCCAAGATGTTGGAGGCTAAAGTCGTAGGAGCCATCAGACGTCTTTATGAATTTGTCAAGCTGCTCAAGGCTATTTGGGCCGACGGAAACCACCGAGCTATCTTGGAAAATGACCTTGAGGAATGAGGCGGCCTCAGTCGAGACAATATCGCCCACGAAAATAGAATCGTCTTTCAAGAGGGGCCGCTGGATCCCATTTCTCTTGACGTTGACGATTCCACGAATGTACGTAACCTTGCCTGCCTCCTCTTGGATTGCGAGCGAAGCCGTATTGTTGCTCGGGTCGGGATCCTGCTCTGTGCCGCTGATGGTTGCGGCGTTGAGGTGATTGCCGGTGGCGTTGACCTTGGCGGCGATTTGCAGCGTGGCGGTGGCACCATTGGCAAGGCTGCCTATGGTCCATATACCGTTCAGGGCATTGTAGGCCCAGGCCGGTGTGGCACTGACAAATTCATAGCCGGCCGGCATTGCGTCGCTGACGCTCACGTCGGTGGCGGCGGACGGACCGTGGTTGGTGGCGGTGAGAGTGAAGATAACCTGCGAACCGACATTGGGTTTGTCGTTGTTGACGGTCTTGGTGATCGCGAGATCGGATTGCGGCACCGGAGTGGTCGTTGCGGTGGCGGTGTTGTTGCCAGGGTCGGGATCCGCCTGGTTGCCCATGATGATCGCGGTGGAAAAGTAATTGCCGGTGGCATTGACCTTGGCGGTGACCTGAAGCGTCGCCGTAGCACCATTGGCAAGGGCACCGACGGTCCAAGTCTGGCCATTGTATGCCACCGCAGGATTGGCACTGACAAATGCATACCCCCCCGGAATTTGGTCGATGACGCTCACGCCGGTGGCGGCGGACGGGCCGTGGTTGGCCGCGGTGAGCGTGAAGACGACTTGCGATCCCACCTTCGGCGTGGCGTTGTTGACGGTATTGGTAATTGCGAGGTCGGTGTTTTGCGCGCTTGCGGTCGCCAGTCCGGCACCGATCGCCACGGCGAGAGCAAGGTATTTCAAATCAACTGTGGCATCTACGGTTAGATTCAGGATTTTCATTGCAAGGAGTTTGCACTCGGGGTTGGCACGCATGGTTGCTGGGGTGGAATTTGCTCTTGAGGTGAAGGTCGTTGCAAGGTCCGGTGGCCGGAGCGGAGGGCGCGGAAATTGGGAATTTCGTCAAGCTCATGGTAAAACTCCTCAAAAGCGAAACTACCTTTCCAGTCCGTTTCGCCAAGATATTTCGTTGGAAATTCACTGCCCGCGCCGTCATCAGCCTAACGGAACGCTTCCAGACCCGCTTCCAATCGGTCCGGCTTCAGCTTCCGAAAAGCGAGGTTCCCGCAGGTTCTCTTACGGGTTGCTCACCCGCCGCCGGGGCGCTCCACCCGCGGACTCTCCCATCACCCGCCGGATCGCGCAAGGGGTCAGGGGCGACGCCGGGGCGGCGATGGCGGACTTGGAGATGCGGATGGGGTGAGTGCGTATGAGGACGTTAGTGCACAGATTGGCAACTGGGACTGAGTTGGGCAGCTAAGGCAATCGGCAATTCTCCGCAAGGTTGTTTTCAAAATAACTTGTGGAAAGTTCAGAACTCGGGAGAATTGACGTTTTGGTAATCCAACCTACAGACTTGTTACTTCTTCACAGCGGCCCGATAAAACCGCTGTCCCGAGGCTGGTGAGGTAGTGTCCACATACAGGTAAGGGTTGGTCGGAAGCGTTATGTCCACCAACGGTTGCCAGGTATTGCTACTTAGATCCGTTGAATACTGAATTTCATAGGTGGTACCGATCACGCCGGAAATAGCGAGGCCCGCGTATAAGTGTATGTCTAACGACGGTTTGGGCTCGCTTTCACAGGTGATCGAGGCTTCTATCGGAGTGTTGCCAAAAGAATACGAACTGATAGCACCAACGGCAAAGTCAATGGTGTCTCCTGCTGCGAGAGGAACGGAGAGATCGAACGTGCCGGAATCAGTTCCCTGCCACAATATATTGTTCCAATCCCCATTCTTGAGAACATACACCGACATTATCCCACTATCACCGGGGAGGAACTGGCCTACGATGTGAGCATTACCAATGATGTCCTTTGGTGCAGTCCACCGGACATTGCCTAACTCTCCGCCGGGACCTGGATGCAGAGACACCTGGCCCGGTTGAACCCCTGCACTTTCAGCAGAGCCGTCGTTTCTCTGAACGTCAGGGGCATAGGGATACTCAGCAAGTCTACTCCACCTCGTCCAAGCCGTATCCGAATTACTTACGCCGTTGGTGAAGGCAGAATGGTTAGCATCCCACCAGCCATACATCCAGGCACCATTTGGGTTGTTTGTGGCGGAAAAGTCAGTTTTCAGGTTGAATACATCCGCATAGACTTGTTCGCATTCAGCGAAGGCCAACATAAGAGACACAAGACTTAATGCTAGAAGATTGCGCTTGATCACTGCAAAGAAATTGCTTTTGTGGTGATGTCCGTTGAAAGAGCCGGCGGCCGGACCTGTGGGCGGGGAAATGGGGGTTGGTTTCATTGAATCGGTTTTAACGGTTTTCATTCCTTTTGTTCCTTTCTTCTAACAAGGTAGAGTCTTGACGCTCGTGTCTTTGACTGCTACAAATTTGCTCTTGGGGTGAAGGCCGTTGAAAGAGCCGGCGGCCGGACCGGAGGGCGGGGGAAATTGGGGCAACGCTGCGAAAAGTCCACAACACCGGAGCCTGACCAAAGCATCGGTCAGGCGGGATCATGTAGGGGAATGGGGGATTTCGTCGGAATCATGGGAAAGCTCCTCAGACGCGAAAATAGTCATCCGTTCCGGCTTGCCAAGATGTTTTGTTGGAAATGTATTGTTGGAAAATTCAGGGGCGATGTGGTCTTTCTAAAGGAACTCCTCCAGACCCGCTTCCGATCGATCCGCCTCCGGCCACCTGAAACGAGGTGCTCGCGGGTTCTCTTACAGGTTGCCCGCCCGGCGCCGGGCGGGCAACCTGTAAGACTCTCCCGTCACCCGCCGGATCGCGGAAGGGACCGAGGGCGACGCCGGGGCGGCGATGGCGGATTTGGGGATGTGGATGGGGTGAAAGACGTTGGAAGAGACGATGGCCGGACCGGAGGGCGGGGGCTGGTGAAACTCACCGGCAAGGGCGGAGCCGGCGAAAAGGAATTGCTCGCCCTTGCTCGCGACGTGGATCGCCACTCGCTCAAACAGGAGAAGTGATCCACCCCCTCAGTCCCGCCGCCCTGCCGTCCTTCATTTGCTTTTCGCGGTTTCTCCGCTATCCTGCGGCCCATGGAGAATCCAGAAGTCCCGTTAGAAGACGTCCAGAAGCACATCGAGGAACACGCCCACAAGGGCGGGGGAAAATGGATGTCCGCCGTGGCGCTTAGCACCGCGCTCCTCGCTGCGCTGGCGGCGATCGCCTCGTTATTGGCGGGGGATCATTCCAATGAGGCGATGATTTGCCAGATCCGCTCGTCCGACCACTGGAGCCATTACCAGGCGAAGGGGATCAAGGCGGGGCAGTTGGCGGCCAAGATGGAGATGCTGGAGGCGCTGGAGAAGACGCCCGCGGAGGCGGACCGGACGAAGGTGAAGAGCTACGCGGAGGACCAGAAGGGCATCCGGGAGTTGGCGGAGAAGGCGGAAGGGGAGGCAGAACGGCATTTGCGGGCGCATGTGAAGCTGGCGCGGGCGGTGACGCTTTTCCAGATCGCGATCGCGGTTTCGGCGATTTGCCTGTTGACGAGGCGGCGGATTTTCTGGGCGGCGTCGATGGTCGCTGGGGCGGTGGGGCTGGTGTTCTTGGCGCTGGCGGTGGCCGGGTGACCGTTTTCCATCCGCCGGGCGGCAAGCCCAAGGCATTCCGCGAATGGGGATCGACCCGGCATGCCGGCAGGGTTGGATGTCAGCCCCTGAAGAGCACGTGACCTTGCCGCGCTTGCCGGAGAAATTCGCTTGGCCAGACCGTGAATCCCGGATAGGAGTTCCGCGTAACCACCATGACCCGCGTCTTGCCAATTTTTGTCGTCCTCGCCGGGGCCACCCAGCTATGTGTAGCTGCGGCGATGGACTTGTCGCCTGTCAAGCGGTGGATCACCCGGCAAAATGACTTTCGTGCGGTGACTGCGGATTTCACCCAGACGCGGAGCATGTCGGCCTTGCGCACTCCGCTGGAGAGCAAAGGACGCCTGTGGATCATTTCGCCCGACTCGTTCCGCTGGGAACTCGGCAGCCCGGCCAAGTTGATCGCGCTGCGCACGAGAGATTCGATTTATCTGATTCAACCGGCGAAAAAACGTGCCGGGCGGAGTGTCGCGAGCGCCATGAATCAAAATGTGGGCGGATTGGGGCTGGGCATGCTGAACATCCCGTTCGCACGCGATTTCGCCACTTTCCAGAAGCAATACGAAACGCTGGCAATCAGCACCGATGGGACCTGCTGCCACCTTGCCGTGCTGCCGCGCGATCCACAAGCGCGCAAGATGCTCACCTCCCTGAAGCTTGACTTCAACACCACCAGCGGCCAGTTGCTGTCGTTTGAAATACGCACGCGCGACGGTTCCTCGCTGCGCAACGATTTCACCAACGTCAAAATCAACACGAAGATCAACCCCAGTGTACTCGACTTCGACTTCACGGGCTATGAGGTGGTCGATGCAAAACCATAATTCGCGATGGATCCTGCTGGGAGTGGTGGCGGTGACCTGCATTGCGGTGGGTCTATCCCGGGTGAGTTTCAACATCGATATTCTGGAGTTGCTGCCCGCGAAGCTCCGGGAGGTGCAGGGGCTGTCGCTCTTTCTGAAAAACTTCTCGCAGCCGAGCGAACTGGTAATCACTCTCGAAACGGATGATGCGGACAGCGCGGAACTGGCCGCAGATTCCCTGGCCGAGCACCTGCAACGCCGCGCCGATCTGGTGAAACAGGCGGTGGCGCGTCCTCCTTGGGAGAAAAATCCGGCGGATCTAGCGGAATTGCTCGCCTTTGCGCTGCTTAATCAGTCGCCGGACAAAATCGGCGAACTCACCACCCGCCTCTCCCCCGCCCAGGCACCGGAAACTCTCACCGCGACACTCGCCACGCTCAGCGAGTCCATTTCGCCGCAGAAGTTGGCAATGGCCAGTCATGACCCTTACGATCTCGGCGCAGCACTCGCGAATTCCGATCTGCTGGCGCAATCCCAGCACTCCGAGTTCGCCTCTGCGGACGGTACTTTTCGCGTGCTCTACGTCGAAGCGGTGAAGCCGTTGGAGAATTACAAGGCGGCGATTGCCTGGTCGCAAGCCATCAAGGAGGAGGCGGCACAGTGGCGCGGTCAACGGAATGTGAAACTCGGATTCACAGGTGAGCCCGCATTCGTGGCGGACATTTCGGGCAGCATGGAATGGGACATGATGTCTTCGGGCGCGATCACGCTCGTCGTCATCGCGCTGATCTTCTGGCTGTGCTACCGACGGGCACAGCCCTTGTTGATTTTGCAGGCGATGTTGATCTTGATTTTCACGGTTTCGCTGGCCATCGCCGGGCTGTTGCTCGATCACCTCACTGTCATCGGTGTTGGATGCGCCGCAATCATGATCGGGTTGAGCGTGGATTACGGGTACTTCGTTTACCAACATTCGCGGCAGCAGCGCGGGACGGTGCGCGCGCTCCAGCGCCAGTGCCTGCAAAACATCATGTGGACCGCCGGAACCACAGCGGCGGCCTTTTTCGCGCTGAACCTCAGCAGCCTTCCAGGTCTCTCGCAACTCGGCAACCTGGTCGGCATCGGCGTGATCGTCGGAGCCGTTGTGATGCTCGGTGTTTTCGCTCCGATCACGGCCCGTTTCCATCGTCTGGAGAAGGCGCGTCCGTCGTCCATTCTGGAGCGGGGTTTTGCCACCCCCCGCTTTCAGCGCTATGGTGCATGGTTCACTCTCATGCTCGTCGCCGTGCTGCTCGGGTCGCTCGTTTTCAAGGGGTTTCCGCCGGCGACATTCTCTCCCACGGCCTTGCGGCCACGGGCAAACGGTGCCTATGTCGCCATGGACCGCCTTTCTTCCCGTCTTACCGATGATCGGGACACGTTAAGCCTCGTCATCGCCGGCCATGATGAAAACGAGGTTCTGTCCCGGCTACAATCAACCGAGACTCGCCTGGAAGCCGCCAAAGCGAATGGCGCGGTCGTTGACTACCACACTGCCTTGCCGATCTGGCCAAATACCGAATGCCAAAAGAGCAATCTTCCGATCCTTGCCCGCCTCGTGACCGAAACGCCACGCCTGCGGCGGACACTCCAGGCGGCGGGCTTTCAGGACGAAGCATTCTCACTTACCGAGGCCGTGCTCAAGCAGTGGCAGTCGTGGGCACGCCGCACGCCGCCCATCTGGCCGGACAATGAATTCTGTCGCTGGATCTTCCGGCATAGCGCGAAGCACGCGGCAGGGCAAGTGCTGGCCATGGGCATCGTCCAACCCGCGGCCGGACGAGAGGAGGCCCTAACTGCCGCAGTGGAAGGCCCGGGCGTCTATCTGGTGAGTTGGAGTCGCCTTGGTGCCAAGCTCAGGCGCGTGATCCCGCGTGAACTCGCGCAGGTCACCGGCGGGCTCATTGGCGTGGTAGTGCTGCTCCTCGCGTTCGCTTTCAGGAGCGCCAGGGCCGTGGGCCTCTTTGTGGCGACTACCGCGCTGGTGCTGCTCTGTCTTGCGGGTGCGATGTCGCTGCTGGGCATGACTTGGAATTTCTTCAACCTCGCCGCAGTGCTCCTCCTGCTTGGCACAGGGACGGACTACAGCATTCTGTTGCTCCTTGCGCTTCGTCGCAACGGTGGCGATGTGCCGGCTGCCCAACATGAGCTGGGACTAGTCATTTTGTTATGCGCCTCATCGGCTGCCGCCGGCTTCGGGACGATCAGTTGGGCAAACCACCTGGGCCTCGCCAGTCTCGGGCAAACCTGCGCCTTGGGGCTCATCATTGATGCCCTGATCTCATTTTACCTTCTACCCCGCGCGTGGGCACTCATTCATCCCGGACGCAGGCAGATACCAGAGTCTGGTGATCATGCCTGAGTGGACAAGGGGGAGCACGGTGCTGGACCCTGCTGTCGGCCAAGCGCTGGTGGAGATGCTGATAGGCGATAGCCTGCAATACGAGGCTGGTTTTGGCGGATGTGGGCAAGCTTGCGCTCCACCACCCTCCGGCACGCCCTACAGAACCGGTGCGTGCCCTGGTCCAGGCGCTCAAGGCAGTCCAGGTCGGTGTCGGCGGTCATCACGCAGGCAATGCCCTCGTCGTAGCCGTGGTGGTCAAGCCCACAGTTGTGACCGATCTCGTGGATGCCTCACTGCTGCCTTGCCGCAGGTTCAACTCCTCGGCGCTCTCGTCCAGGTCCACCGTCACGCCGCATAAGGGCGACAGGTTGTTCACCGGTCATTTGTCACGGTGTCTTCCCGCTTTCCCGCGTTGTGTGCAACGGTCTGCATACTCGGTGGTTGAAATGTAATCGCCAAAGCCCCCCCTAGTGTGTCCGCGTCCGTCTTCTCGATGGGTGTGCCGGTGAAGACTGAGAATGCTCAATCTCCGAGCGGCCCACGTTTCGACTCCCGCTCTGCGTCACGTTCGTATGAGGCAGCAAGTTCACGAAGCGAAGTAGCCAAACGGTGAAATCCCTCGTTTTCCGCCGCTTCGGCCCTTTGCCGATATCGATCCGCTATATCGCGCTCCTCCCGGTCAGCAGTGAACCCATGACATCGACGAGGCTTGCCTGTTCGTCCTTCACACGGACGGAACCGAAGGTGAATCACCACGCCTTGAGATGCCTGGTTCCCCGCCAGAGTCGGAATGGATTCGGAAGACGCCGGCCGACATGCAACCGGAGATGAAGAAGTTTCACGTCGCCTGCTGGCATGAGGACTTGATCGATCTTCACGAACGCGGCTTTGTCACCTGTATTCAACGCCCGGAAGAAAGGCCGCTGGAGTCCCGGTTTTCTGAGACCATGATCCCCGCCCATTCCCCCACTCATCCTCATGTGATCGAGAACAATGGCAGGGTCGTCGGCTTCCTTGCGTGCCCCGATAAGGATTCCGGTGATCCGGGTCCCACTCCGTGGGCGGTTTGTCCAACCGGATGGATCGCCAAAACCGGTGCCGCCCGCGCCTTTGTCGAGGAAACGATCGAATGGGAATCCTTCGATTGGTCAGCGCTCGTTTCCGACAAGGTGGCGAAGCTGTTGGATTTGGGGTATCTGGATACCTGCGCCCGCGAGGCATGCATCCAACTTGAAAACGAAGTTCGCGCGATGCTGCCACGCCATGATCATCAATTTCAGATGTTGAAGGAGTGGCTGCGGTCCCATTCCTTTCAGGATCAGAGCGTGAGGGTTGGCAGTTTGACACGTTTGCCGATGAGGGTGCGGGCACTTTGGAACCGCGCGCATTCCCGGCGTTCCTGGCTAGGTCCGTGAGGGAGCACGAACCGGCGCGATAACGCGTGCCTCCAGTGGTTATCGCCAGCGTTCGAGGTTTTTGGCCTGTCCCGCCCGTTTGGGAACCGGGAAATATTCAGGAATCACTTGCTTCATCCCGCTTCAGTGGGTTAGAAGTGTGCATGGAACTGCTGCGGCACCGCTGTATTCTCTTGGTCGCATGCCCGAGTCGGGCAGATGCAAGCACGCCGTGCCGACAGGTGCTGAAGGCCATTATAAACAACCCATGAAACGTGCCACTGTCACCCTCCACCTGTTGCTTTTTGCCGGTCTGAGTGCTTCGCTTGCGGTGCTCGCCTTGTGTGGATGCAAGCCGTCAACCCGGGCGGCGGGCGGCGGCAGGCTCTTCGGTGTTACGTTTCAGACGCTCAATAACCCGTTTTTTGTGGATCTGAACAAGGGCCTGCAGGATGTCATCGAGGCCAAAGGCGACCGATTAGTCACGCTGGACGCGAAGTTCAGCTCGCTGAAGCAGAAAAACGATGTGGTCGCGCTGCTCGAGCGACAGCCAGCCGCGATATTCATCAACCCGGTGAACTGGGAGGGGATCAAAGGCACGCTCGTCGAGGCGAAACGCAAGAATGTGCCCATCATCATTGTGGATGCACCGGTGAGCGATCCCGATCTGGTGCTGTGCCAAGTCGCGAGCGACAATTTCGAGGCCGGCCGTCTGGCTTGCGAGGAGTTGGCGAGGGTCAAGCCGGAGGCCAAAATTGTCATTCTTCTTCAAGGGGCGAATAAGGCGTGCATCGATCGGGTGGCGGGCTTCAGGACGGAAATGGCCAAGCATGGCGGCATGAAGGTTCTCGACACGCAGGAGTGCAAAGGGGCCGCGGAGCCGTCGCGCCCGGTCATGAGCGATTTGTTGGCGCGATTTTCCGAGCTGGACGCCGCGTTTCCGATCAATGACCCAAGCGCCATGGGAGTGATCGCTGCGATCGAGGGGGCGGGCCGCGCGGGGCAAGTCACGGTGGTGACGGTGGACGGTTCACGCGAAGGCGCGGCAGCGATCCTTTCCGGCAAGCTGCACTCGACCTCGGCACAATCCGCGAGCGAGATCGGACGCATTGCGGCGGAAAAGGCGTACGAACACCTTGCTGGCAAACCCGTCGCAAAGGATGTCGTGGTGCCGGTGAAACTCATCACCAAGGAGAATGCGGCCAGCATCCTCAAGGCAAAATGATCCCGCTCGGCGCGTGCCGCAGCCGCCGATCCCACGGGCACTGCGGCATTCGTTCATTCGAGGTGGACAATGCCGTGTCTAACCGCTTCGATGGCCGCTTGCGTGCGGTCGGCAGCGCCGAGTTTGAACAAGATGCGGGAGATGTGCGTCTTGACGCTTTCTTCCCCACAGGCCAAGGCGCGGGAAATTTCCTTGTTGCTCAGACCGTTGACAATAAAGCGCAGCACCTCCAGTTCGCGGGCGGAGAGGTCCTTGCGGCGGAGGCGCTCGCCTTGTCTGGCGGCCACCTCGGGTGTCATCACTTGCTTGCCGCGATGCACGGCCCGCACGGCGGCGATGAGTTCGGCGCTGGTGAGGTCCTTGAGCACGCAGCCGCTGGCCCCTGCCTGCAACGCGCGGTGAATTTCCTCGTCACTGTCATAGGTGGTGACAATCAAGACGCGCGTGGCGGGCCAGCGTTCGCGAATGGCGAGGGTGGCTTGCACGCCGCCGCCGCCGGGCAAGCGCAGATCCATCAGCACTACGTCCGGCCGCTCGCGCTCGCACAGCGTCAGCGACTCGGCCACGTCTTTGGCCTCGGCCACCACTCGCAGGTCGGGATGCGCACCGAGGATGGCAGTCAGCCCGACGCGGAACGCGGGATGATCGTCCACGATGAGAATTCGAATAATGTTAGACATGGGGGATGATGAGTTCAACGGTGGTGCCGGTGCCGGGTGTGCTGCGGAAATTCAGCTCGGCGTGGATGGCACTGGCGCGGGCCTGCATGCCGGGCAGGCCGAAGCCGCCGCTGCTACTCTCGCCCGACGGCGACTCGGAGGTTAGGCCGCTGCCGTCGTCAGTCACGGTGAGGCCGACCGCGGTTTCCTGATAGTCGAGCGCCAACTCGAGGTGGGAGGCACCGGCATGGCGGACCGCGTTGGTCAACGCTTCCTGGCCGATGCGCAACAGGTCGTGCTCGATTTGGGCCGGCAACGGGCGCGGCGTGCCAGTGGCGCGCAACTCGAAGGTCAAGGCGCTGCCCTCGGTAAGTTGCTGGCCGATTTGAGCGAAGGCGGCACCGAGCGAGCCCTCTTCGAGCACCTTCGCGCGCAAGCCCCAGACGCTGCGGCGGGCCTCGGCGAGGCTTTGCCGCACCAATTGGCGGGCGAGGTCGAGGTGGTGGCGCGTGGCGTCGGGAATGACGCCGAGCCGGTCGCCGAGGGCTTCGAGTTGGAGGCTGATGCCGGCGAAGCCCTGGGCAAGGGTATCATGGATCTCTCCCGCCATGCGGTTGCGTTCGCCGAAGACAGCGGCAAACAGGGCACGCGCCCGCTCACGGCCGCGGCGTTCCTCGCGCAGCCGCCGCCGCGTCCGAATCCACAGCACGCTCAAGGCGACCACCAGCGCGGCTGTCAGAATCACGATGACCCGCCATGGTGACCACCAGGACGGGGAGCTCAACAACCTGAAATCAGAAAAATTGCCGGCTTGCAGGTTGAACCCTTGCGGACGCCGAAACGTGACGAAGGTTTCCCAACTGCCCACTTCAACTTCGCAGACGCCGGTGACGGCAAGCACGCTGCCGATGCGCCACGGCAACGCATGGGCGTCATAGATGCGCGCCGTGAACCGGAGCTGTCCGTTTTCCAGGGTGAGAGTCCATTTGTTTTCGCCGAGGGCGGCGCTCCGCAGCACGCCGCGCACCGTCAACAGCCGCCCTTCATGGATGATGGCGTCAGCCGGCTCGACGGCCAACGGTGCCGGCGGCGGGGCGTTGCCAACGAGCTGCCAGGCGGCGTCGCGGAGTACCGGTGAATACACGCCGGGTTCCGGGTAGCCGGCAACGTCCACTTGCTCCCCCGGGTGGGGTAACGGCGACTCGCGCAGCCACACGCGCAAGCCCCGCGTGGTGTCCTGTACCGCCACCGGTCCCTGCGGGGGCACCAGCGTCACGATGCCGCGTACGTGAACTAGCCCGTATGGCTCGCTGCGGCTGGTGGGGTGCAGGATTTGGTTCATCGGCACCACCGGCAAATCGAAGGGCCGTGCCTCGCCCGGACTCAGTATCTCGATGTCATCGAGCGAGCGCACGTTGAGGGTGGGCAAAAACACCTCCTGTGCCCGCGAGTCGGGGCTGTGCAGACAAACACCGAGCACGCTCACCCGCGCGCCCACCAGTTCAGGATGGCCGGCAATCTCATGCGTCAAGTTGAGGGTCACCCGGCCGCCGCCGCTGGCCAGGTCGAGGGCCAGCCAGCCAAGCCCGAACTCGGCGTTGATGCGCTGGCTACGCACCACGCCGGTCAGTTTCACGCGTTGACTGTTGAGGCGCACGGCGAGCAATTCCTCGTAGCTTACCGGTAGCGCCGCCGGCAAGGTGGCGGCGCCGAGGACCCGTAGCGACTTGGCGCGCACGATAGCTCCGAATACCCCCGGCTCGGCATGGCCGGTGATCTCCACCTCCGCGCCGGGTTGGCACCTGGCCGGCAGCGGCAACTCCGGCAACCATACCCCGCCGGTGGCGTCTTGCACCGTGAGGTCACTCGCGTCGGCGTGCCGACAGTAAGTCACCACGCCGCGCAACATCAGCGCCGGCCGCTGCTGGGCTTCGTCGCTGGTGAGCGCGCGCACTTGCCCAGCGGTCCACAGCGGGGGATCCACCGCGGCGGCGGTGCTGGCACCGGTCGCGAGGACCACCGCAAGCACGCGCAAGAGATGAGACGCAAAGCCAGGCACGGCGGGACGCTAGCAGAGCGGCAGCGGATATGCCATCTTTCAAATTGTCCCCCAAATGGGGGATGGTTGCAGGCTTGTGTTGGTTGGTCCGCTCCAGTTGACTCGCGACGTCTGCGCCTAGTTGCCCACGCCAATCCCCATCAATCCGACGATGATGATCCCCTCCACCCGCTTTGCCAGCCGGCTCGTCCTGGCGCTCGGTTGCATCGCCATCGCCGTGGCGGCGCCCGCTGAGCGGCCGCTGGGCGATACGACGCTGGTCATCGGCAAGACCGGTTTGATGTTGGCCGCGCCAGTGTCTCGCATGGCACCTTATCGACCAGCCAACGGCAATGTCGGCGATACCTGGTATTTGCAGCGTGAGGAACTGACGCACATGTTTGTGTTGAGTGGCGGCGGTATCGGGCATGCCACCAGCAGGGACCTGATCCACTGGGATGAACAACCCATGGCAGTGCATAAGGGCCCGCCCGGTTCCTATGATGAAGAGGACCTCTGGACCGGCTGCACGGTGGAACACGACGGCACGATCTATCTGTATTATTGCAACAACAAGATAGAGAACGGGCGCAAACGACAGGGCATGTCGCTGGCCACCAGCAAGGACGGTGGCACGACCTTCACGAAATTCGCGGGCAATCCGTTGTTTGAACCCGACCCCAAGCAGTATTTCACGATCAACGACCCCGTGCCACCGTTTGTCTATCATGCTCGACCGATGGTTGACTGCCGCGATTTGATCACGGTCAAAGACCCGGTGGGCGACGGTTGGCTGGGCTACGTCGTGATGCGCCGCAAAACCACCGATGCTTTCAGTTCTTCCTGCATCGGGCTATGGCACTCGAAGGATCTGGTGCACTGGGAGTCGAAGGGCCCCTGCTTCACTCCCAACCGGCATAACTGCATCGAGGTTCCGGATGTGTTCAAACTCGGCTCGCATTGGTATCTGCTGGGGCTGTCGGGCAATGGTTATGGTCAGTCCAACCGCTGGAGCGACCCCAATATCTTCCAGTGCACCATCGTGGCGATGGCGGACCAAGCGCAAGGGCCCTTCGAAGAGGTCATGGACGATTTCATCGTCTCTGCCAGCGATGCTCACTGCGGCTCGGTGCGCAGCGTCGAACGCAACGGTGAGCGCCTGGCGCTTTACACGCGTAGCGGGTCCACCGGCAACCGCGTCAGTCTGCCGCTCAAATTGATCGAGCGGGCCGGCGGTGGTCTGACCTCCGTATATTGGCCGGGCACCGACCAGGCGTTTGGTCCGGTGCTCAAGGCTGCGGACGTTGAACTCCAAGCCCCTGACGGCTGGAGGGCCCAAGCGCTTGATGCCTTTCCAGTGGATTCACGGGCGCGCATGATCACCGCGTCCATCTCTTTCCACGGAGCCGATGCGGCGGGTTTGGCTTTCCGTCATGCAGGAGCTAACGTCACCGATCCGGGCTATGCTGTGGTGCTCGATGCCGCGGCGGGCGAAGTGGCGCTCGTCAAGCTGCCCGAGTTCACGCCGATCCAGAAACGCCGCTGGCCGATCCGCCAGGGCGGCGAGCACGCCATCCGCATCGTGGTTGTTGAAAACATGTTTGATGTCTTTATCGACAACCAACTTGCATTGCTTGGAAGTAACTCGGAAATTCAGGCGGGCGGCGTATCCGTGCTTGCCCGCAAGGGGTCGCCACGATTCACCGCGATCGAGTGTCGTGCGGAGGCTGAATGATGTAATGTCCCAATGACAACCGGTGCCGCGTTCTTTCCAGATTTCAAGGTGATATCATCACTCCTTACAGCATATTTGATATGAAACAACAATTGCGTTATTCTCTAGGATTGCTGGCACGGGCTTTGATCAGTCTTGCGATTGACGGTTCTGGCCAAGCTGCGACACCTGCAACGGAGGCTGCCACTCAACAACCGGACATCGTCATCGCCGGATTTTGAGCGGACACATATGGTGACTGGAAAGTCACCGGGGAGGCCTTTGGCGCCGGACCTGTGGCAGGAGCTATTTCGGGCCAGAACCCGGTTTCCAATTATCAGGGGAAAAGACTCGTCAATTCCTTTCACAATGGAGATGCGACAACTGGCACGCTCACTTCGCCGCCTTTCAGCATTCAGCGCAAGAATATCAGCTTTCTGGTTGGTGGCGGAAACCATCCGAATGAAACGTGCATGAACCTGATCGTCGATGGCAGGATTGCGCGGACCGTAACTGGTCCGGATAACGAGCGGCTTGAGCCCGGCGGCTGGGATGTTCGCGAGTTTGCCGGGAAGCAGGCGATCATCCAAGTCGTCGATAGTCATCGCGGCGGCTGGGGACATATCGCCGTCGACCAGATAGTTCAAACGGACAAAGAAGCTCCCGTCATGACGTCGATGGAATACGTCTGTCCATCCGTCGACAAACGGTTCCTGCATCTTCCGATCGCGTCCGCAGCAAGGAGTGTGTGGGTGAATATCAGTGTCGATGGGGTTTGGCAGCGTGAGCTTTGGATCGCGCTGGCCGCCGACAAACCAGACTTCTATGCCACCCTTGATATCAGCCAATGGCAGGGTAAAAAATTGACGATGACCGCCGAAAGGGTCTATTCCGACTCGCAATGGTGCAAGCTCATCAAGCTGTCCGACGCCATGCCGGATGACAGCACGGACTACACGGAGAAGTATCGTCCACAATTTCACTTCACGGTGCGCCATGGCGGGATTGGTGATCCGAACGGACTCGTCTATTTTGGCGGCGAGTACCATCTGTTCGGACAACACCGCGCTTTTCAGGGCGAAAACGCCACAGGCACCGAGTCGACGGTTTGGGCGCATGCGATTGGCTCCGATCCATTCCACTGGGTGGAAAATCCTTTGGCTGTCCTGCCCGACAAACTTGGAGTGCCGTTCTCCGGTTCGGGTGTTGTGGACTGGAAAAACACCTCGGGTTTGGTCAAGAATCCCGTGAGGGATAAACAGGGCGTGCTGAAGAATCCCGCCATCGTGATTTTTTACTCCTCGGAACCGCTGCGCCTGCGCAATACTGCGGGTAGCACCTCCCAATCGATGGGGTACTCGCTTGATTCGGGCCGCACCTGGATGACGTATCCCGGGAATCCGGTGGTTCCGACTATTGTGAACCAAAACAGGGATCCGAAAGTATTCTGGTATGAGGACAAGAAGAATCCAGGCAACCCCAACAGCGGTCGCTGGATCATGGCGCTCTATCTGGCTGGGCCGGACTATGCCCTGCTCGCGTCGAAGGACTTGATTCATTGGGAGCGGACAGGTGGCATCAGCAACATCGGCTGCGTGGAGTGTCCGGACATGTTCGAACTGCCGGTGGATGGCAACAAGGAAAACACCCGCTGGGTGTTTTGGGGCGGCAGCGGCAACCACGTGATCGGCACTTTTGATGGACGCACATTCACCAAGGAAAGCGGGCCGTTCTCCACCCATGTCGGCAATGAATATGCGGCGCAGACATTCGGCAATATTCCGGCGCAAGACGGACGGCGTATCCAGCTCGCCGATTTGTGGAGTGACGGATTTCCTGGGATGCCATTTAGGAATCAATTTACCATTCCGCGCGTTCTCACCCTGCGTACCACGCCCGAAGGCATCAGGTTGGTCCTGGAGCCGGCCAAGGAAATCGAAAACCTCAGAACCGGCAAATCTTTGCAGCTCAAAGGCACGCTTGCCGGCGTGGACACCCCTCTGAAGGCTGATAAGACGCTGGGTGAACTGGTGGACGCGGAAGCGGTGTTTGAGATCAAGAGTGATGCGCTAACGCGGCAAGGCGCCAATGTCTTTGGACTCAAAATCAACGGTCAGACGATCCTCTGCGATCTGGATACAAAACAACTCAGGGTCGATGACCTGGTTGCGCCACTGGGTACCTTGGCCAACAAGCTCAAGTTGCGCGTGATTCTCGACCGGATGTCGATCGAGGTGTTCGTCAACGACGGGGCTTTCCGCTTCACCAAACCGTTTGTTCCCGACGACGGCATGCAACCGGACATCCAGGTGTTCGGCAAGCAAGGCCTCGCGATCGTCAGCCTGAATGCCTACCAACTCCAATCCGTTTGGAAAAAGCCAGCAAACCCATGAGACAAATTGCCTTTAGGTTAGCTGTTGTCTTCGCGACACCCGCAAGCATCAAATGAAACGGTGGATCTACAGCATGGTGATTCTGGCGGGTGCCGTTTCATCCGGCCTAGCGGACGAGTCTAAGGACATAGTCATTGCCGACTTTGAGGGCAATGATTATGGCCAGTGGAGGGCAACAGGTGACGCGTTTGGGGTTGGTCCGGCCCACGGCACGATGCCACAGGGCAATATCGAAGGCTTCGTCAGCAAGGGACTGGTCAACAGCTTCAAGCTCGGCAGCCTTGATGATTCAGTCGGAACGCTCACCTCACCCGACTTCAAAATCGAGCGCAAGTTCATCAACTTCCTGATCGGTGGTGGCAGCTATCAAGGCAGGACGTGCCTGAACCTGCTTATAGACGGCAAGGTTGCCCGTACGGCAGCAGGCTTCTGCCGTGAGGCACTTGAATCCACATTCTGGGATGTCGGGAAATTTGCCGGCAAAGCCGCGAGAATTGAAATTGTGGACGATGCCCGGGGTGGCTGGGGGCATATCCTGGTGGATCAGATTGTACAGACGGATCGCATGCCACCATATCTGGTCGACGTGACGCGTGAAATCATGCTGGGAAATCCCTACCTGAATCTCCCGGTTAAAAATGGCGCGCCCAAGCGTCGCCTCACGTTTGCCGTGGCCGGTGAGTCGCCGCGCACCTTCGACATCGAGTTGGCCGACGGTGAGCCGGACTGGTGGAGCTTCATGGATGTAGCGCCATTTGCTGGCAAGCAGGCCACGCTCACGGTTGACAAACTTGCCGCAGACTCCACTGGGCTGAAGGCCATTGATCAGACCAGTGAAATCAAAGGCGTCGAGACGCTGTATCGTGAGAAATTCCGCCCGCAGTTTCACTTCTCAACGCGGCGCGGCTGGAGCAATGACGCGAATGGGCTGGTTTTCTACGCAGGCGAGTACCATCTCTTCTTCCAGCATGATCCGTACGGCATTATCGGTAACTGTGGCAACATGCACTGGGGGCATGCTGTCAGTCCGGACCTGGTTCATTGGACAGAACTTCCGGTCGCGCTCTATCCCGATCAGCATGGCCCGATGTTCTCCGGATCCGCCGTGGTCGATTGGAACAACACCGCCGGTTTTCAGACGGGCAAGGAAAAGGTGATTGTTTGCATCTTCACGGCGGCAGGCGATTGCACTCAAGGCATTGCCTATAGCAACGACCGCGGTCGTAGCTGGAAGAAGTATGCTGGCAACCCCGTTCTCCCGCACGTCATTGCCGGCAACCGCGATCCGAAGGTGATCTGGTATGCGCCGGAAAGCAAATGGGTCATGGTTCTCTATCTTGATGGCGAATCTTATGCGCTATTCTCTTCACCCAATCTCAAGAAGTGGGACAAGCTGGGCGATGTTTCCATTCCCGGCACCAAGGAATGTCCGGAATTCTTTGAAATCGCCGTGGACGGTGACAAGAAGCATACCAGGTGGGTCCTTTATGGCGGCAACGGGCATTACCTGATTGGCAGGTTTGACGGCAAGACATTTACGCCAGAGTCCGGCCCGCACCCGCTTGCCTCTAGTTTCAGTTGGTTTGCTTCGCAGACATTCAACGATATTCCTTCTGCAGACGGCCGCCGGATTCTAATGCCATGGGAAACTGCGAATATGCCCGGCATGCCTTTCAATCAAATGATCGGGTTGCCGGTCGAGTTGAAGTTGCGGACGACGACCGAGGGTCTGCGCCTGACCGCAATGCCCGTCAGGGAACTCGCCAAACTGCGCGGTAAATCGCAAAAAATTGGAACCCGGGTGCTTAATCCGGGTGCCAATCTTCTGGCGGAGATCAAGGGCGAGTTGCTGGATCTGGAAACGGAATTCGAACCTGGCGATGCCGCCGAGGTTGGTTTCAACCTACGCGGGATCGGTGTCTCGTATGACGTGAACAAACAGGAGCTTGCGTGTAATGGCCGGGTGGAGGCGTTGAAGATGGAGGCAGGCAGAATTCACCTGCGCCTGATGGTGGATCGCACATCCATTGACATCTTCGGCAACCACGGCCGGCTCTATATGCCCATGGTTGCCTTTCCCGCAGAAGGCAACCGCTCAATGGAGGCATATGCCAAGGGTGGCAGTGCAAAGATCATCTCGCTTGAGGTTTATGAACTCGAGTCAGCATGGAGATTGGCGAAGTAAGAATAGCTTGCAGAAAACACATTTAGAAATAGGCAATAATTACCATGTCACGATACACCGCGAGTTTTGGCGCAATGCACCAGTTGTTATACGGCTTTGTTGTAATGCACGGGTTCTCTTTGAGCAGCATCGCGCAAGACGCAAAGAATATTGTAATAGCCGATTTTGAGGGGAAAGATTATGGCGAATGGAAGGTCACCGATGAGGCGTTCGGGACCGGTCCAGCACAAGGACCATTGCCTGGCCAGGGTCAATTTGGAGGCTTTCTGGGCAAAGGACTTGCGAACAGCTTCCTTGGTGAAGATAAGCCGGTCGGGACACTCACTTCGCCCGAATTCAAGATTGAGCGCAATTTCATCAACTTCCGCATCGGTGGTGGCGCGCATAAGGACAAGACCTGTATGAACCTCCTGGTGGGCGGCAAGATCGTCCGCACTGCAACGGGTTGCGACAACGAGGCGCTTGAGCCTGCGTTCTGGGATGTCGGCGCATTTGCCGGGAAACCAGCGGTGATCGTGATCGTGGATAACGAAAGCGGCGGATGGGGGCATATCAACGTTGACCAGATCGAACAAAGCAATACGCGGGAGGGAGACCCGCCGCATGATGGTCCTGACAAACTGTACCATGAAAGGTACCGCCCACAGTTTCATTTCACCGCTGCAAAGAACTGGCTCAACGATCCCAACGGGCTGGTGTTCTACAAAGGTGAGTACCACCTCTTCTTTCAGCACAATCCGGCAGGACTCCACCACGGGAACATGACCTGGGGCCACGCCGTTAGCCCCGACTTACTCCACTGGAAGCAGCTGGATCATGCCATCCATCCCGATAAACTGGGCACGATCTTCTCCGGATCCGCCGTGGTCGATTGGCACAACACGGCGGGCTTCCAGACGGGCGGTGAAAAGGCAATCGTGTGTATTTACACCTCTGCCGGCAACACCTCTCCCGAGTCCAAGGGCCAGCCGTTCACACAGTCAATCGCCTACAGTATCGACTGCGGACGAACATGGCAAAAGTATAAGAACAATCCGGTGTTGTTGGAAGTTGCCAAGGACAACCGCGATCCCAAGGTCTTCTGGCATGAACCAACGAAGAAATGGGTGATGGCCTTATTCCTGAGCGACAACCGCTACAGCCTGTTTGGTTCACCGAACCTCAAGGAATGGACAAGGCTGAGCGATATACCAACGTTTGGCTCGGACGAGTGTCCGGATATGTTTGAACTGCCCGTGGATAACGATACCCATAATATCCGTTGGATTTTTTGGGGCGGAAATAATTCCTATCTCGTTGGCCGCTTTGACGGCACAACCTTTACCAAGGAGGCAGGCCCGTTCCGCTTCGAGAATGGCAATAACTCCGCCGCCCAAACATACAGCGACATTCCCAAGCAGGATGGTCGGCGAATCCAGATTGCATGGATGTGTAACTGGAGCGGGGGCTATCCAGGCATGCCGTTCAATCAGCAGATGTCGTTTCCCAGCGAACTTACCTTGAGGACTCTCCCTGATGGTCTTCGCCTGTGCCGTCGGCCGGTTAAGGAAATTGAAAAGCTCCACGATAAGAACAAGACGCGCCTCTTCAAAGACCTGACACTGCGGTCTGGCGATGATCCGCTCAAGGACGTGGCGGGCGAGTTGTTTGACATACGCATGACCTTCGATCCGGGCGACGCGACCGAGGTGACGTTCAACCTCCGTGGAACCACGGTGACGTATAACGCGCAAAGAAATCTCTTGTTGTTTCTTGGCAAAGAGGTGGCTTTGACGCCGGTGACCGGCAAGGTGAAATTGCAAATCCTGGTGGACCGGGCTTCAATCGAGGTCTTCGGTAACGGTGGCATGGTAAGTATGGAGTCATTATTCCTGCCGTCGCCGGGCGACAAGAGAATTTCGCTTTCAGTCAGGGGCGGTTCCGCAAAAGTCACCTCGCTGGAGGTATCTGAACTTATGTCCGCATGGGATAAGGCAACACCATGAACCAGAAGCACGACCGTCAGCTCAGCCTCGAGAGGTTGTTACCGGAATTTCCCTTATGAAAGCACTAATGATTCCTCTGTGGATCGCTTGGATGGGGCTGGGCCACACCGTTCAGGCGGCTGACCTTCGCCTCGGAAATATAACGGCGAATAAGATTCTGTTCCTTGGGGATAAGACGCTCGTGGCATGGGTGGCCCCGGCCAATTTGGAGCAACGCGGCGGCAGTGCCCTGACGCTTGATGCCGGTCAGGGACGCTTCGACGGGATCATCTTCGGAGAGATCACGCCCGGTAAGTGGATGCCGGGCAGCGAGGGCTTCTGTCGCACTTTTAAGGAGCAGGGGAAATGGCCGGACGAGACCGCCGATGGCAAGACGTTTGTGCAGGTGGCCATCACCTACAAGGATCGGCAGATAACCATCTATCGGAACGGCGGGCAATATGCGCAATACACCATGGACAGCCCGCCGCTTGAGTTCGGGCCACAAAGCATGGCTATCTTCGGTCTGCGACATGAAAGAGCCGTCGACGGCCAGCCCTTCAGGGGCTCCATCGAGGATGCGCGCATCTATGACCGGGCGCTCACTGCCGAGGAGATCAGGAAGCTCGAACCCGACAAGGAATCCGACATCAAGCCCTATGCGTGGTGGACTTTCGAGAAAGGCCAGGAGACCGATCGGATGGGGCGCTTTCCGGTCAACAATCTGGCCGGTTGGGCAAAGATTGAAGGCGGCCGCCTGATTCTCAATAGCGGAATGCTGATTGCCGGCCCTCCCGTCGATAAGCATTCTTTATCGGTTCGCTTTAAACCGGTAGGACGGGCGGTGGGCGATGTGATGCCTTACTATTACAAGGGTGAGTATCATGTGTTTTATTTGACCAATCCCTCGGGTCCATGGGGCGTTAATTGGGAACATGCCGTTTCAAAAGACCTGGTTCACTGGAAGAACCTGCCTGCGGCCATTCTCTACGATCCGAATGATAGGACCGGCCCCGAGGGTTGCTGCATGTTCACCGGATCCATCATTGAAGATCACGGGACTTTCCACGCGTTTTACACCGGTTGGAATCCAGACAACCCTGCCGGGCGCGAGTTCATCGGTCATGCCACCAGCAAGGATCTGATCAGTTGGACCAAACATCCTGAAGACAGGTTCGGGCCGGACGGGATTCATTATGCGAATCACCGCGAGCGTGATTTCCGCGATCCCTGCGTGGTGTGGGACGCGGAACAAAAGCAGTATGTGATGTGGGTCAACGCAAACAAGCCGGACAAGCCTGGATTCGTGTTTGGAGTGTTGACCTCGCGGGATCTGAAGAAGTGGGAACAACTCCCCGCCATCGAGGATGTTCCGGGCAACGAGTGCCCCGATATCTTCAAGTCGGGCGAGACTTACTATATGCTTTGCAACGGCACCTATGCCTTTGCCAAAAACAGGAACGGGCCATGGAAATTCCCGTCGTACAACAGGCTGGATCGGACGATGGCCGCCAAGCGGCTATTTGACGGCAAGCGCCATGTCTGGTTCGGAGGGTGGCTGAATGGCGGTTGCATGAGCATTCCCCGTGAAGTGTACGAGGGGTCAGATGGTTGGCTGTTCATGAAACCTGTGCCGGAGGTTGTGAATGTTTTCAACAAAGTGGCTTTGTCCGTGACCAACCTGTCATTGACGACCGGCACTTCCTGGAAGGAAACGGTGCCGCAAAATTATTTGCTTGAGGCGACCCTGGATATGTCCAAAGCGCAGGAGTTGTCATTGATCGTTCGAGGCGGGAACAATGACGGTGATAGTATCGTTTTGTCAGCCGAGAAAAAAGCGCTGTGGGGACGGCCGCTGCCGATAGATTTTACTAGGCCGGTCACCTTGCAGGCATTCATTGTGGATGGTGTCGCCGAAGTATTTGTAAACGATAAATTTGCGGAGACGTGCTTCATCAGGCCCGTCGGAGGAACGCTGAGCCTTGAGGCGCAGGGCAGTGTGGTTGTCCAGAGTCTGAGGATCAAGACTGACGAGTATGCCAGAGAGGTGACGGCGGCACAAGGAGCAGCCGCCCGGCGGGCGGACATTGCCATCGCCGATTTTGAGGCGGACACATATGGTGTCTGGAAAGTCACCGGGGAGGCCTTTGGCGCCGGACCTGTGGCAGGAGCTATTTCGGGCCAGAACCCGGTTTCCAATTATCAGGGGAAAAGACTCGTCAATTCCTTTCAC